>ERZ808054.626-NODE-626-length-29275-cov-10.204672_pt1 | contig 29275 bp, 21 predicted proteins | sample MGYA00380201_ERZ808054 | MGnify/ENA primary metagenome ERZ808054 (study PRJEB31490, sample SAMN06133419) | mouse gut metagenome | isolation source: Z5_2 | host: mice | place: China: Chengdu | collected 2015-05 ...
AGGCATAAGTTCCCCGGAAGCGCTGTCCTTACAGGCAGTCAACAGACTCATAACTGATACCAATAATAGCACAAATGATTTCTTCATTTAACATATCTCCCACGTATAAATACGTATTCTTTTGCAAACTTCATAAGTCTATCATTTCCATTATGTAAAGTCAAGATTACTAAATATGGAAATCAGGCTGAACTCTTACGTTGTAAATAAGGCAAGAATAGGAATCCGTTGAATTATGCGTGGAAAGATGTTATAATTTCTTTGTATTTGAGCCGAAAAACGGCGGCGATATACGGGAAAGCAGGGTGGAGAAATTGCGGATTGCCATATGTGATGATGAGGAAGTACAGCAGAAGCTGTTAAAAAAATATTTGGAGGAATGGGCAGGGGAAAAAGGCATTCCGGTGGAAATCAGGCTGTTTCCAAGCGGTGAGGGATTTCTGTTTGCATGGGAGGACGACAGGGATTATGCCCTTTTGGTGTTGGATATAGAAATGGGAAAAATGAACGGAATGGAACTTGCTGCCGCTGTCCGCAGACAGGATGAGGAGATACCGATTCTTTTCGTGACGGGATATGACCGGTATATGGCGCAGGGATATGAGGTTTCCGCCCTGCATTATCTGTTAAAACCCATAAATAAAGAGAAACTGTTCGCCGTGCTGGACAGGCTGGAAAGGAAGGGGAAAGCGGAGCCGAAGCTGCTGCTCCAAACGGAAGAAGGCGTGATCTCCCTGCCGGTGTCCAAGGTTTGGTATGTGGAGGCGAGGGCGCACCAGTGTGTCCTTTATACTGCGGAGGAGGAATACGTACTGCGTTCTTCCATGGGGGAAATGGTGCGGTATTTGGGGGAGTACCGGGAGTTTGTGCGCTGCCACCGTTCCTATTTGGTGAATGTGGGGCATGTTTCCGCCATTGTGAAACCGGAACTGGTTTTGGATGATAAGCGCAGGCTTCCGGTGAGCCGGAGTGCGGAAAAAGAAGTGAACCGGATGTTTATAGACTTTTATAAGGGATAACGGAAAATGATGTGGCAGATTGCAGTGATTACTGGGGGAATTCTTTTGGGAAACATGCTGTTATGGGTGTTTGTCATGCCTTGGTACGTAAACCGTACGCTTTCGCGTTTCCAAAATGATTTGGTGAACAGACACTATGACGAAGTGGAGACGGTATACCGGAGAATGCGGGCATGGCGCCACGATTACCATAACCATATTCAGACGTTAAAGGCGCATGTGAGCCTTGGACAGTATGAAGAAACCATGGGGTATTTAAACCGGCTGGAGGAAGATTTGGCGACGGTGGATACGGTGCTGAAAACGGGGAATGTGATGGTGGATGCCATCCTGAACAGTAAATTGACGCTGATACGGGAGAAGGGGATTCAGGTGGATGCTACCGCCGTGGTGCCGGAGGATATTGCCATAGCGGGTCCCGATCTTTCGGTATTAATCGGGAATCTGCTGGACAATGCCATGGAGGCGTGCATGAACATTCCGCCGGAGGAACGGTTTATCCGCATTTATATGGATATCCTGAAAAAGCAATTGTATCTCTCCGTGACCAATTCCATGTCAGACATGGCGAAACGGTCAGGAGAACGGTTTATTTCGGCGAAGGAAGGAAACCATGGATTCGGTTTGCTGCGGATTGACAGTATCATTGCGAAATACGGGGGATACGTGAACCGGCAGACGGAGAGCGGGGTATTTGCCACGGAGGTGATGATTCCCCTGGCGGAGAAACAGGATTAAGAGTAGAATTTGGCATGGAAAGAAAAGCAGATGCAATTCGTGCATGATGGGATACCATTCGTGCGCGGATTTTTTTTGGGAAATAAAACATGGTAAACTTTTTGTATGGAAAAATAAATGGGGAAACATAAACGGGGCGGAAACAGGGGATGGGGCTGTGGGGAACATTGCGGGAGAATGGTTGAAATATACTTTTGTGAGGAGGAAGATGGGTTATGCTGTATGTGGCAAAGGTTTTCGACGATAAATCAAGACGGAAGTACGGATTGGTCAGCAATTATATCTATAATTTGAAGGCGGCAAAGGAATGGGACCAGAAACTGTTTTGGGGGGAGATTTTTTTAGTGTTTCCTACCGTGGCAGCCTCCCTGCTTGGCACATGGCTGCCTTCCAGACTGGTTGCGGATTTGTCCGGGGGGATGGGGATACTGGGGCTGGTACTGGAAATCGCCCTGATTGCGGCCGTTATGTGGATATGTAATGTCGCTGCCAATGTAATGACGGAATACTGTGAAGCGGAAGGAAATTTTATAAATACATATTATGCGCAGAAATATGCGGAAAAAATCATGGATGTGGACTATGACTATTTGGAGGATGAAGGATACCAGAAGATTTACGGAAATGCATGGCGGGTAGCGCGTTTCGGGCAGGGGGTTGCCGGAGCAGTACAGACATTTTCCGGGTTCCTGTCCTGCTCGGTGGGCGTGGTGCTCTACGGAATCCTGCTTGGGAGGAAAAGTATGCTTCTCCTGCTGGTGATTACGGCATCTTTAGGCGTGAGCCTGCGGCTGCTTTCTTTCGTAAGGAAAAAGCATGGGGAGTATTATGAACGGCTTCAGCTTTCCGCCAGGAAGGAGGGCTATATTACGGCGCAGGCAACCGACAGCGCGGCGGGGAAGGATATCCGTATTTACCATTTGATGGATTGGTTTTTGGAAAAATATGATGCTGCGCTGGCGGAAATGGGACGGATTTACGGCATTATCCATGACTGGTATTTGTTCCGTAATGTTTCCCATGCGTTTTTACAGCTTCTCATGGATGGCGCGGCATTTGGTCTGCTGGTTTATATGCTGGCGCAGGGGGAGATTACGGCATCGGAATTTGTGTTTTACATCGGTCTTGCCAGTGGATTTTCCACATATTTTGAAGGAGTGCTGCGCCAGGTGATGTGGTTTGGCAATACCAGTGCATCCATCAGTTATATGCGGGAATTCCTGGAGACGGAAGACGGATGGAACCGCGGGGACGGAGTCGGGGCGGAAACGATGGAACGGATGCGGAAAAATGCGGTGAAACTGGAACTGAGGAATGTATCCTTTACTTATCCGGGAAGCAGCGGACCGACGTTAAAGAATATTAACGTGACCGTCCATGCGGGGGAAAAGGTTGCCCTGATTGGTTTAAACGGGGCGGGAAAAACGACGCTGGTGAAACTGATTTGCGGATTCTATCATCCGACGGAAGGGGAGATTCTGTTAAACGGCATTCCGGCGCAGGAGTTTAACAGGGAAGAATGGTATAGCCTGATGGCGGTGCTGTTCCAGGATTTTACGTTTCCGGCACTGACGCTGGACGAGAACCTGACCGGGCAGGAACCGGGGGAGATTGATAGGGAGCGATTGGGAAAAGCGCTGGATCTTTCAGGTTTCCGGGAGGTATACGAAAGGCTGCCGGAGAAGGGAAAGACGCTGCTGGTCAGGGAAATCAACGAAAATTCCACGGATTTTTCCGGAGGGGAGCGGCAGAAAATGCTGTTTGCAAGGACGCTTTACCTCGATGCGCCGCTTGTTATCCTGGATGAGCCAACGGCTGCGCTGGACCCGATTGCGGAGAATGAACTTTACTTAAATTACGGGAAGGCAATGGAAAATAAAACGGGGATTTATATATCCCACCGCCTGTCCAGCACACGGTTCTGCGACAGGATACTTCTTTTGGAACACGGCGAAATCATGGAAGAAGGAACCCATGAAAGCCTGCTTGCCGGAAACACGCGTTATGCCGAGCTGTTTGAGATACAGAGCAAATATTATCGGGACGAGGATGAGCGGAAAAGGAAAAGCGAGCTCATGGGGGATGTTTACCATACAAAGGCCGGAGAGGAAAGGGGTGTGTTTGATGAGTAGGAAAAACTGGAAACATACGTTTGCCCTTTTGGGCTCTCTTGCCGGAAAACATACGGATGTTTTGGTCAGCCTTGTGCTGTTATCCGTTTTGCAGGCGGTACGTCCTTTTATCGCGATGATTTTGACTGGTACTTTGGTGGATGCAGTCCATGAAGGAGCATCCATGGAAACGCTGTTTGGTTATGCGGCTGCAGGTGTTGGCGGAATCTGCCTGATGGCGGCAGCGGAAGGCGTCTTCATCATGTTCTTTAACCGGAAACTGGAGTATATGCAGGAGATACAGGGATTGCCGTTAAACAGGAAAAGCATGGCGATGGACTATGAGTATCTGGAAGACGTGGAAGTGCACGGAAAGCGCCAAAGAATCGAAAAATTCGGCGGTTGGAGCCTTCTTGCAACCATGTTAAGCATTCTGAACAAATTAATTGTGGCGACGGTTACGGTCATCATGGCGGTATGCGTGGTACTGCCGATGTTTGTGCGGAGCAATCATGGGGTTTCCCAGGGATTTTTGGGTTCCTGGCTGATGTCGGTATTGTTTTTGGCGGTTATTCTATTGCTGGTTTGGCTGGAATTCAGGGCAGGCGGTTATTTTAACGGCAAGGCGGCGGAGGCAAGGAAGCAGATATCCGGTTACGAGGCGAGGAGCAAATATTATCTGGATATCCTGTCGGGACACGAAAAGCAGAAAGACTTAAGGGTATGCAAACAGCAGCGGTTGTACCAAAAGGAATTTGGGGATATTGCCTTCCACATGAAAAAAGGCGTGGATAAAATGGCGCATTTTTACGTTCTGGATATGTTTACCCAGCAGTCCGTATCCGCCCTGACCGGCTTTTTGGTATATGTCTTTGCGGGGACGCTTGCCTGTGTGGGAATTATCAGCATCGGCAATGTGGTTACCTATGCTGCCAGCATCTTAAAATTCACGGATGCGGTGGGCAGAATGGCAATCCTGTTAAACCGCCTGAAAGGTTATGCGGTTTTTGCAGGGGACTATGTGGAGTACATGAACCTGCCGCAGCGTAAGCATGAGGGAGCCATCCCGGTGGAAAAGCGCAGGGACGGGAAATTCAGCGTGGAATTTGACCATGTCTCCTTCCGCTATCCGGGCAGCGAAACCTATGTGCTGAAAGATTTGAACTTAAAATTTGAAATCGGGGAGAAAATGGCAATTGTGGGGAAAAACGGTTCCGGTAAAACCACATTTATAAAATTGCTTTGCCGCCTGTATGACGTAACGGAGGGCTGTATCAAAGTAAACGGCATCGATATCCGCAAATACGATTATGCCGAATACTGCGACCTGTTTGCCGTGGTATTTCAGGATTTCCAGGTTTTTTCTTTCCCGTTGGGGGAAAATGTGGCGTCAGGCAGTGACGTGGATGTAAAACGCGCCGAAGAAGCCCTGGAACGGGCGGGACTCGGCGACCGTTACCGCCGGCTGCCGGAAGGACTCCGCACCAGTATCGGAAAGGAATTTGAGGAAAACGGCGTGACTTTTTCCGGCGGGGAAAAGCAGAAAACGGCAATAGCCAGGGCAATATACAAAGACGCTCCTTTCGTCATCATGGACGAACCCACCGCCGCTTTAGATCCGGAATCCGAGTGTGAAGTATATGCCGGATTTGACAAAATGGTAGGGAATAAAACATCCATTTACATTTCCCACCGTTTGGCATCCTGCCGCTTCTGCCAGGACATCCTGGTATTTGACCAGGGAAAAGTAATACAGCGCGGCAGTCATGAAGAACTGGAACACCAAACCGGCCTCTACCGGGAACTGTGGGAAGCCCAGGCACAATATTATGCGTAAAAATTATCAATACAACCTCTGAAATGCCCGCTCCTGCTCATGGGAGTCCCTTAAAAACCGGTAATCTTACCGCCTAAGGCAAAGGGGTCTTTGCAAAACAGGGTTTCCCGTTTTGCAAAGACCCCTGACGGGCGCGTTTCTCTTTATTTCTTCACCAATGTCATATCCACCCGTAAAATATGGTTAATCAACCAATCCACCAGAAAATCCAAAATTTCCTGTACGGTTTCATCCTGTTCATCATAATCTTCCGACATGGAAACCAAATCGATTTCCGAAAGCCGGTCTTCAAACTGGCGGTGCTGTGCCGCATGCTGGGTTATGTAAGGGTAGTCGATACTTTTCTGGTATTCTTCTTCGTGGGCAAAATGTGTCCTCGTATAGTTAATCAATTCGGAAATGAGTTCTACAATTTTGTCCGACTTATCCACCAAAAGGCTGTCGTACAGCAGTTCGTGGGTTTCCTGCGCCAGCTCAAACAGTCTGGTGTGCTCCCGGTCAATAAAGTCAACCCCCGTGTAATATTCCGGTTTCATCTGATACATACAAATCCTCCATTCCTGTCCGTTTGGTTTGTACGGGCATAAACAAATATTTTGTAAGGCTGGCAACGGACAGTCCGCAGTGTAGCGCCGTCACAGCCACGGTTTAATATTACCGCCTTTTGCCAGCGAAATCAAGACCCTTGCAAAAATCATTTTTTATTATCCGTGTTTTCAATTTTTGTGTTTTTAATTTCCACGTTTTCTTCGGAAAAGGCGTTGCGCTACATTTTTCACCATGCTATAATCAGACCACGGTGTCAAGGTTGGAAAGCATTCATAACCGGAGAAAATGGCAGGGAGTGGTGGTTATGGGAGAACAGTACGATGAGGAAGGGATGCGCAGGGTAGCGTGGGCGCACAGGAAAGAAAGAATGCGGAAGCAAAAGCGGAAACAAATGCTGTTTCGCAGGCTGGCGAAAGTGGCCGGTGCGGTAGCTGCCGTTTTGGTTCTTGTGCTGGTGGTGAAAGGAATGATGCACGGGGAAAAGCCCGTGGAAGATAAACACGGCGCCGGTAGCACGGGTACCGGCAGCACTTCCCCGCTGGCTACGCTGGAAAACCTGTACGGGGAGATGGAACAGACGCAGAAGGCGCAGGAAGGGAACGGTGCGGATGCCCAGGGGCAGGATGGGGAGATACCGGAAGACGGTAATCCTGCCGGAACTGCCGATGTGTCAGGCAGGTATGAGGCATCGGGGAACACGGCGGCTCCGCCGGATGGTGTAATCAGTGCATATGTGATTTTCGTGGATATCGATGGCGGGGAGATTTTGGTGCGGAGGGAAGAAAAGACCCGTATGAATCCCGCATCCATGACCAAAATCCTGACCTTGCTGGTTGCCGCGGAACATATTGATAATTTGGATGATACGTATACGATAACAAGTGATATTATGGATTACTGCCTGTTAAATGACTGCAGTACGGCAGGATTTGAAAGAGGGGATACCGTAACGATAAGGGATCTGCTCTATGGGACAATTCTGCCATCCGGTGCGGAAGCGGCGCTTGGACTCGCCAATTATGTATCGGGTTCCCAGGAGGATTTTGTGAAACTGATGAACGAACGGCTGGAAGAAATGGGACTTTCGGAAACGACGCACTTTACTAATTGCGTAGGGGTTTATGATGCAAACCATTACAGTACGGCTTATGATATGGCGGTGATTATGGAACATGTGCTTGCCAATGAGCTTTGCCGTGAAGTGATGTCCGCGCGTACTTATACGACCGGAAGTACTGCAAGGCACCCGGAGGGGATTGAACTTTCCAACTGGTTTATACGCCGTATTGAGGACAAAGACGTGGGAAACGGGAAAGTAACCTGCGCCAAAACCGGTTATGTGGTACAGTCAAAACAGTGTGCCGTCAGCTATGGCGAGGATGACAGCGGGAAAAGGTATATCTGCGTGACCGCAGGGGCGGAAGGCGGCAGGTTTACTTCTGTTGGCGAACACGCGAAAATTTATGTAAAGTTTATGAAGTAACGGGGTAAGGTTTAAAAATGGCATATAAAATTTTGGTGGTGGAGGATGACGAAACCATAGCGGGCGAAATCTGCAGACATTTGGAAAAATGGAATTACGGGGTGGAGACAGTTACTGATTTTACCGATGTGCTGGAGGTGTTCGGACGTTTCCAGCCCCAGCTTGTGCTGATGGATATCGGGCTTCCTTTTTATAACGGTTATTACTGGTGCGGGGAAATCAGGAAGATATCGCAGGTACCGGTGATTTTCATTTCTTCCGCTTCGGACAATATGAATATCATCATGGCGGTAAACATGGGCGGGGACGATTTTATTGCGAAGCCTTTTGAACTGGAAGTACTGGCGGCAAAGATACAGGCGGTGCTCAGGCGTACGTATGCCTTCCAAAACCAGACGGCGCTGTTGGAATATCGGGGAATCATATTGAACCTGTCGGATATGTCGCTGGATTTCCGGGGCGGACGTGTGGAGCTGTCCAAAAATGAATTCCGCATTTTGCAGCTATTGTTTGAATACGGGGGGAGGACGGTGTCCAGGGATAGCATGATGAAAAAGCTCTGGGACGAAGAATGTTTTGTGGATGACAATACACTTACCGTAAACATGAACCGGCTGAGGAAGAAGCTGGAAGGCGTGGGAATCCATGACCTGATTTTAACAAAAAAAGGGGTCGGATACCAGTTGGGCGGCAGGTAAGGAAGGTATGCATGGGAGATAGAAAATGACGGCTTATGTACTGGCATATATAAAGGAAAAGAAAATATGGCTGCTTCTGCTGGCAGGTATGGCGGCGGTATATTTGGCGGTGGCAGGCTTGTACGGATATGACGGCGTGGTGGGCAATATGCTGTATGCGGCGTGGATATCCTTCTTTTTTATTGCGGTGGGATGCCTTTTTGATTTTTTAGGCTTCCGCGGCAGATGCCAAAAGCTGCAGGAAGCGTTGGACGGAGGGACACAGGGGGATTACCGGCTGCCGGTTCCAAAAGGGCTCGTGGAGCGGATGTATCAGGAATTGCTCTGTGAATCGGTATGGGAAAGGCGCCGGTTGGTTTCGGAACTGGACGGGAAACAGGCGGACATGGCAGATTATTATACCATGTGGATTCATCAGGTGAAAACGCCTATTGCAGCGCTCCGCCTGCTTCAGCAGCGGACGGAGGAATATGGGGAAGAAAAAGAGAACCGCAGGCAGTCCGCGGAGGAACTGTTTAAAATTGAACAGTATGCGGAGATGGCGCTTCATTATGCAAGGCTGGACAGCATGTCCTCGGATATGCTGCTTAAGAGGTATGACATAGGTGTCATTATCAGGCGGGCGGTAAAGAAATATGCGGTGCTTTTTATCGGGAGCGGGTTGGAGTTTTCGATGGGGGACATTGCCTGTGAAGCGGTGACGGATGAAAAATGGCTGGGGTTTGTGATGGAGCAGCTTCTTGCCAATGCATTAAAATATACAAAAGAAGGCGGCATACGGATTTACGGTGCGGACAGCGCGGGAAATCCCTGCGGGGATCGGGCGGTGGAGTATATCGCAGTGGAGGATACGGGAATCGGAATCCGGGCGGAGGACCTGCCCCGTATTTTTGAGCGGGGTTTTACCGGGTACAACGGAAGGATGGACCGGAAGTCCACGGGAATCGGACTTTATCTATGCCGGAGCATCATGGACAGACTGGGTCATACGGTAAGCGTGGAATCGGAGGAAGGGAAGGGGACGAAGGTGATTCTGGGGTTTGGACAGGAGAAGGGATAAAATACGGCAACCTTACAAAAAGGTAAGTTTGAGACAGGAAAATGTAAGCCGGAAAGATGGCAGATACGTTTCCTGTTTTTTATAATGGGAATATAGGAAACGGGAGCGTGGCGGTAAATGTTTCCGGAAGAAAATGCGACAGAGGATGGAGGATGAAAAATGGCACTGTTGGAAGTGAAAAATGTTAAAAAAATATATACGGCACGTTTGGGTGCGGTGAAAGTACAGGCGTTAAACGACGTGAATTTTTCGGTGGAAGAAGGGGAATATGTGGCGATTGTGGGGGAATCCGGTTCCGGTAAGACAACGCTGTTAAACATCCTTGCCTCTTTGGACCGTGCCACCAGCGGGCAGGTTCTGTTAAACGGGAGGAACCTGGCGCAAATCCGTTCAAGGGAACTGTGTGCTTTCCGGCGGGAACATTTGGGATTTGTGTTCCAGGATTTTAATCTGCTGGACAGTTTGTCCCTGCGGGATAATATTTTCCTGCCCCTTGTTTTGGCGGGAACCGGATATGGGGAGATGGAACGGCGGTTAGAGCCTTTGGCGGCAAAACTGGGAATCGTGGATTTGCTGGATAAATTTCCCTATGAGGTATCGGGGGGACAGAAACAGCGTGCGGCAGCATGCAGGGCATTGATTACGAAACCGGAAATCGTACTGGCGGACGAACCCACGGGAGCGCTGGATTCCAAGGCATCCAAACGGCTGTTAAAACTATTTGCGGACATCAACCGGGGAGGGCAGACCATACTGATGGTTACGCACAGCATACAGGCGGCAAGCCATGCGGGGCGCGTAATGTTTATTAAGGACGGCAGCGTGTTTCACCAAATATACAGGGGAAAACAATCGGATGATGAGATGTATAAGATGATATCCGATGCACTGGCTGTGCTGACGGCAAATAGAAATGACGACAGGATCAGCGGAGGGGAGGAAACAGAATGGACAGCAGGACGGAACTAAGAACCGGAAAAAGACCGGAAAGCGGAAGGGAAGCAGAAAAAAGGAAAACGGGAAATGGGAGATATAAGGAAACCAAAAAGGGGAAGCTGTGGAGAATCCTTCCGCAATTGGCATGGAAAGGGGTGTTAAATAATGGTACGGTATATTATCCGTATTTTGGCGCAGGCATTTTTTCCGTGTTTACCTATTTTGTGTTTTCCTCCATTCTTCATAATGATATTATAAGCATTTTGCCGAGAAGCGCTTATGCGTGGATAATGCTGGAAATCGGAAGGGTGCTGCTTGGGATTATCCTTCTGCCGTTTCTGTTCTATGCAAACAGTTTTTTAATCAAACGGAGGAAGAAGGAAATCGGACTGTATCATATTTTGGGGTTGGAAAAAAGGCATATCGGCATTTTGTTTTTCGCGGAAGCCGTTTTGACATACGGGGTAGTGCTGTTGGCGGGAATCTTAAGCGGGACGGTGCTTTCCAAGTTCCTGTTTCTGCTGCTTTTACGCATGACGGGACTGCCCGTGGATGTAACGTTTGTTTTCCATCCGGGAGCTTTTGCGGAAACAGCAGTATTTTTCCTGTGGGTATATGCGTTAAACCTGGTTTATAATTTGCTCCAGGTGGGGAAAGCAAGGCCGGTGGAACTGCTTTCCGGTGGAAAAAAGGGGGAGAAGGAACCGCGTTTCCTTTGGGTGTCCGCAGCGCTTGGTATGGCGGCGCTGGTATGCGGATACCGGCTTTCCATAAACAGCAGGGTGGATTCCAATATTTTCATTAACTTTTTTTTGGCGGTATTTTGGGTTATTGTCGGTACGTATCTGCTGTTTACGTCCGGGAGCGTTGTTTTTCTGAAAGCGCTGAAAAAAAGAAAGGGGTTTTACTACCGTCCGTCCAATTTCATCACGGTATCGGGAATGTTAAAACGGATGAAGAAAAATGCGGCAAGCCTGTCCAATATCTGCATATTTTCCACAATGGTAATGATTACGCTGACCTGCACTTCTTCTCTGTATTTGGGGTTGGACGGGGTGCTGTACTTTAATTATCCCATGGATATGAAAGCCTGCTTTAAGGAAAAGGACTATGACGGCGAAAAGGTAAGGGGAAAACTGGAAGAACTGGAGCGAAAATATGGATTGCAGTTGGAAACGGATATGGATTACCTAAGAATCGAGCTTCCCTGCGGGAAAGAGGGAAATGCGTTCGGACTGACGTTTTCCGACCGGATGCGGCAGGCGGATAATTTCCGTGTGACGGTCCTTTTGGCGGAAGATTACGGCCGGATGGAAAACCGTCCGCTTGTTTTAGGGGAGGGAGAAGCGGCGCTTTACTGCACCGGAAAAGATTTCGGGTACGGCAGTGTGGTCTTTATGGGAAAGGAACTTACGGTGAAGGAGCAGCCGGCCGAAATGCGGATTGCGCCAAAGGCTGGCGAAAACGGTTTTGGGGAAGCATATTACCTGATTGTAAAAGACAAAGAAGCAAGGGACGGTTTCGTGCGTATTTGGATGGAGGCAAACGGCGTGGAAGACGTGGAAGGCTTTTTGGCGGACCGCGAGGAACGCATCCTGCAGTTGGACGTGGAAGGAACGGAAGCGGAAAAACAGGCTTTTGTGGAGGAGTTTGGAAATTGGTGCCAAAAACAGCCCGGTATGGTGGGATTTGCCAATAATCTGGAAAACCGTTCAGAAAGCAGGGAAATGATGGGCGGACTATTGTTTATCGGTATTCTGTTCAGCCTGATATTTTTTATGTGCCTGGTTTTAGTGATGTATTACAAGCAGATTTCGGAAGGTTATGAGGACAAAGAGGGATTTGCAGTCATGCAGAAGGTCGGCATGGGAAGCGGCGAAATCCGGGGAACGGTTCACAGGCAGATTCTGCTGGTATTTTACCTGCCGTTGGTGTTTGGGGTTCTGCATACGGTTGCGGGTCTGTGTATGGTGGAGAAACTGTTTGGGGCAATTTACTTTTATGACAGCAGACTGCTTTGGCAGTGTGCGGGGGGAATGGTGTTAGCGTTTGCGGCGGCGTATGGATTGAGTTATCTGCTGACGGCGAAGACTTATTATGGGATTGTGAGTGGGGAGCATGGAGTAGGATAGGATAGGAGAGGAGAGGGGACGCAGGAGACAGGGATTATGGTTTTTCATAATCCCTGTTGCCTTAAAGTAATGACTGCATGGAACGTCAACGTATCGGAATTGTAGTATATCTGCATATTTCCATTGTACTTGGCGACAATTTTGCGGATGCTTTTAAGTCCGAAACCATGCGTTTGGCTGCGGGGTATACTGATAGCCGGACTGCCGTTTTTCATTATGAAAGGATCTGTCCGGCAGGAATTTATGACCGTCAAAACTGTAAACGGCGTTTTTGCTTTTTTGCCTGTACTGATTTCAATAAACGATTCCGGAATGTCTTCAGTCGCATTCACGGCATTGTCGAGCAGATTGCAGAACAATGAGGTAAGGTCGTTGTCCGCAATAAAATCAGTCGTTCCGCTTCGTATATCGGCGTGAAAAGCGATGTGATTGTCACTACACTGCTGCATATAGCGACATAGAATGGAGTTTAGCATTTCATGGTCACATAGCCGGGAAGATTCTTTCAGGTCTGAGGAAAGTGCCAATTGTCGGATGTAGGCGCTTATTTTAGCATATTCCTTTTGTTCGTTCAGCGTATCAATGGACTGCAGGTGTTTTTTGATGTCATGGATTAAAATACGTTGGTTTTCATTGTGTGCATTCAGCATTTTATAGTATTTTGCCAAATCTGACTCTTTTTGAAGCAGTAATTGCATTTCTGTAAATTCCATGTTTTTCTTCTGATGATACTGATTGATTTCAAATATGAGCAGATTTGCAGTCAGTAAAAAAACAGCGCTCACGACAATCATCCAATCAAGTGACGATGGGAGAGAAACAGATTCACCAATACTGATAAAAGTAAACATAATAAAGATGGAGGTTAAGGGAATGAAAACAAGAAGAAAAACAGATTTATCATATTTTTCTTTTGTTTTCTTTGGGTTTTGCATCAGGTGCATTAGTATATAAGCAACAGCAAAGAATATGAGCTTACTAAAGACAGCAAAAAATAAAAGATGATAAAATTCCCTGCCATGATCCAGGAAGTGAGGGGCAAACCGCTTGGTTATTCCATAAACAATTAATTCACTCATTGCCATAACAGCCGTCAGAATAGAAGAATGAAATACTGCCGTATACCAATTCAGATAACATTGTGTCATAAGGAAAATGAAAGTCAACAAAAAATATAAAATGGCATTAAGCCATATAAATTCAGACAGTGACACGCAAAACAGGATAAAATATAAACCGCATAGTACGACTGACTTTCTCAGAGGGGAGTGTTTTGCGGGAAATAAATGGGAGGAGTATTGCCAAAGTATGATTGCTTCGACAAGAAAACTAAAAAAATAGCAGATTGTGTTTATCATTTACTTTACCTCGTACTTTCTAAATAAAGCAGATAGGCTTTTTTAAAAGAGCTGTATTTTCTTTTTGTCAGATAAGCGGACTGATTATCAGCCATATGAACAAGATTATGATCGAAATCCGTGACATGTTCAAAATTGATAATGAAACTGCGATGCGTCTGGAAGAAACGGTTTTTAGGGAGAAGTTCCAGCCAATACTGCATATTGTGAATGGATTCAAAATCACACAGAGTGGTATGTATCGTTATTTTCCGGCCGTTTGCTTCTACCATTATGACGGAGGATGCAGGTAGTGTATGCACCCCCTGTTTTGTTTCAATTGGGATTTTTACCGTTATGGTGTTATACAGGTCAACCGCATCTTTCATATTACGAAAAAAGCGTTGTTTATCCAAAGGCTTTGAAAGATATCGGAATACGCGGAACCGCATTGCGTCATCAAGATATTCAGAATAAGAGGTCACAATAAAAATAATAATTTTATCATTCTTCTTTTTTAACTCATTTCCGACATAGATGCCATTCATTCCGGGCATTTCAACATCAAGAAACAGAATATCTTTTTCGCCATGATCTGCCAGCAGAGATTCTCCATCAGAAAAGCGGATTAATTCAGGACATTTCACACCAATGTTTTCAAAAAAGCTTTTTATATAGTTCTGAAGCTGTTCAACGATCAGCGCATCATCGTCACAGATGAGTATTCGCATTTACATACCTCTTTTCATGTAATTTGCTACATTTATCCCTTGTATTATACAATAAAGGTCAGGAGAATACAAAATATTTACATGAAAAGACATTTTTTGGCGGATTTTGGGGTGAAATAAAAAATAGAAGCAGAAAAAATCAGTGAAAAATATTGTCCAAACGACCAAATAAAGGTGAAAAGTGTCGTTTGGCGCAGGAAGGATTGCACTCATGACTGAAACATGGATAATGGAAATTGTCATTGATTTTACAGGACAGCAAAAAGAAAAATGTAATTTACTGCATTGAAAGGAAGGGGAGACCGAAGAATGGTGATGAAAAAGACGGTAATAGTTTCAATGAGTATGCTTGTTTTTCTGACATTATCAGGCGGTTGTGCTAACACATCTCAGGAAGAAGTATTAAGTATTGACTATGGTAGTACAGAAGCAGACACGCAAACGGTTGAAACACAGGATGAAACAAATATGAATGTCGGAGATGAACAGGACGCAACAGTTTTTGTAGATGAAAAACTGGATGAAAATTTGTTTATCAGTGCAGAATTGAAAATGCCGGAAAATAACCTTTATGAGTATGTTACGCAGTTAAAAAGCTTTGACTATGATATCGTGCAGGAGGCAATATCGACAATATCAACAGGGCAAAATACGGAAGGAACCCTTGTTTTTGATGATGGGAGCGACGAATTTACGGGGGGCTCCCTTACTTATCAAAGAAATGATATGGCAACCCATTTGGACACCTATTGTTCCTATGCGGGGGAGATGGGATTGACAGATGACAGGGATCTGTCTTTTATGTCTAAAGAAGAGGCCATTGCAGGGCTGCAGAGCTTTATAGAGATGCTTGGCGTGGGTGGAGAACCGGAAGCTTTCGATGTGGCTGCTATGAATCAATCGGATTTTGAGAATGTGAAAAAAGCAATTATGGAAGATAGCGACTATCAGTTTTTGTCGGCAAAGGGATATGGAAGCGATACATTTCAAGAAGATCTGGAAGTATATAGGATTATTTTCCGAATGAATGTAAATGGGATTCCCGTATACCGAAATGAGCCAAATCTGAGGCAGACAAGTGAGAGATTTCTGGCATATCCGGCTACTGTAACGGCATTGCTGTCAAATAACGGGATTGAAATGATAACCATGATGGGAATGTTTGAGCCTTATGAGGAACATCAGAAGGAAGCGGTTATCATAGGTGAGGACGGTATCAAAGAAGCAATCATGAAAAAATTCGGCAATGTGATTTTAACAAGCGAGTTTAGGGCAAAGAATATCTGGATGGAGTATTTCCCGCTTCTGAGGGAAGATTCTTTTACAGAGATGGAACTGATTCCGGTATGGTGCGTTGATTTTGAAGTAGATGGACAATCGGTTGAAGACAGCGGATATTCAATTCGGTTTAACGCAGTCACGGGAGAGGAAATTTCGTGAGAAGAGTATTCATAAGTGAATGGAAGAGGGCAATAAATATAAACGGTGTTATAGCAATTATTGGCGTTATGTTTTGCATTTGCTTTGATTCATGGAATGATTTAACAGGCGCAATACAAAGTGGCAATACCGTCTGGTGTGTATATTATTTTACGAGCAATTCCGCCTTCGGAGGAATGTGCAGAAAATATATATTACCTGTTTTTGCGGCATTACCTTTTGCGGCCAGCTTTTGTGAGGAAAGAAACAGCAGGGCGGTTGCGTATATTGTTTCCAGAGAGGGAATGCGAAGATATGGCGCTGTGAAATACATAGTAAATATCCTGATGAGCGGACTGGTTGTTGCATTTGGCACGGTTTTGCTGATTCTGTTTTTGCGTATGAGATTTCCGATGACAAATGATTATTATGCGGCATCGGTTTCCGATACCGCAGATTTATTTCATAAGTGGCTGGCGGTTCATTCCCCGGTTCGTTACTGCATGACAGAGGCGGCGCTTGGATTTATGCGTGGAATGATATGGGCCGGAGCTTCCCTGTTTGCATCATTATATTTAACGGACAGATTAGTCATTACGATGTTTTCATTTTTTGGGAGCTATGTGACTGTCAGGGTAAGTCAGATGTTATCCATTGATGATAAATGGAGGCTTGATCAGATATTGATAGGCAGAACCGTGGTTAAAGACAGCGGACACACGGTTATGATTGCTGCCATTATTTCAGGCGTTTTGGTTTTTCTGATGGGATGCGCTTTTACAAGAAAGATGGTGAGAGGGCTTAAAGATGGGATGTTTTATGAAAGCAAATAAGGTATCGGAATACAATATGAGGATGTTATGGGAAAATGTAAGAATACCGTTCGTTCTTATCACTGTCGTGCTGTATGTGATGGAAAGCCTTTCTGCAGTTTTAACTTTCAGCCGGGCCAGGCATATAGATGTTACACCGTTTGCCTTTGTTTTTTTAGTCAATAATTATATGATTCAGTCTGTTATAGCGGCTTGTGCGGTTATTTTGTTCTGTAATGCCCCATTTGAGGATGAATCCTATCAATATATGATTTCCAGGGCAGGAAAACTGTCATGGGGATTGGGGCAGATTCTTTATATTTTAAAAACATCGATTCTTTATATCGCCAGTCTGGTAATTGCAGCGATTATTCCTTTTCTTGGGCATATTACATGGTCAAACGAATGGGGCAAGATTTGGGGGACGCTGGGGAAGACAAATGCCGGAGCAGATTTTGGCGTGAAATTGTCGGTTTCTCAGAATATTATGCGGCAATATGAACCTGTCGATGCGCTGGTTATAAGTATCCTGCTGGAATTTTCCTGTATTCTGTGTATTGGATTGCTGATCTATTTTGGAAATAAGATAACTGCTAAATCAGCAGGAACATTCGCAGGGGCGCTAATCGCCGTTTTGGATATCTGTATTTCAAATGACTGGCTGGACTGGGCATATGGATTTTCACCGGTAAGTCTGACTCGGCTGGAATTATTTAATGGTTTTGCACCAAAATGGGGAATCAATCTGGCGTACGCGGAGAAATTTTTCATGATTGCAATCGTAAGCCTCAGTGTATTATGTGTGACCGCAAATTATAAGGAAACGGTAATCAGCAGAATGAAAGGGAGGCATATTCAATGAAAGGGAGGCACATTCAATGGAAGGGAGGCACATTCATGGGAAATAACTGCGAAATCTGCGTAGAAAATGTGACGAAAGCGTTTGGCAGTCAAGAGGTTTTAAAAACGGTATGTGTTCAATTTGAAATGGGGAAAATATATGGAATTGTGGGAAGAAATGGTTCCGGAAAAACGGTTCTGCTCAAATGTATCTGTGGCTTGCTATATCCCCAGGCAGGGACAGTAACGGTTAGCGGCAAGGTTGTCGGAAAAGATGTGGATTATCCGGAAAATATAGGATTTATCATTGAGACACCGGGGTTTCTGCCAAGATATTCGGGGCTGAAAAACCTGAAATATTTAGCGTCTGTCAGGGGGAAGGTTCAGGAAGATGAAATACGAAAATACATGGAACTTGTGGGATTAAATCCTGATGACAAAAAACACGTTGGAAATTATTCGCTTGGCATGAGACAGCGGCTTGGAATTGCACAGGCATTGATGGAAAACCCGGACATTCTTATACTGGACGAGCCAATGAACGCACTTGATAACAACGGCGCAGAGGAAATGAGAAGCGTTTTGCTGAAGATGAAAGAACAGGGTAAACTGATTATTATTGCGAGTCATGTTCGGGATGATATTGATATTCTGTGCGACGAAGTATACGGAATTGATGCAGGGATTATGAAAAAAATACGCTGATTTGTGCTTTAAACTGCACATCAGAGTTTATTGCTGCAATAAATGATAAAATTAAGGATGAGTAGTGGCACCAACAGCGGTATTGTCGCTTGAAAATTTAACGTTGATATAATAGGTACCTTCTTCCAGGTCTATAAATACATATTCTCCTTCAATTTTAATCATAAGTTCTCTTTCATATTTATTTCCCTGTATATCGTGATATAATATTTTTACAGGCAGGTCCGGTATACGATTCAGATTCCACAAAAAATCACTGGTTGAATAATAAATATAGTTTATGTAAATTTCAAGGAAGTTGCTGCATTTTGCCGGAAGATATACGGTACTGGTTTTTTCCCCATTGGCTAATAAATATGATAGTTTGCAGGAATCTTCAAAAGTGCCAAAAACAAATCCATTTTTCTGTATCTGAAGTATTCCTGTTTTTTGATCTTCTGTCCATGAATAAGGACTATCAGGATTCATTTCATTTATTATTTCAATAACCCTTTTAACCCATCGATTATCTTCATCGAATAGGAAAGTGATATCTTCCGCAATTCCATTCCCAATATTGGATACAGTTATATAAACATCTTCATGAATTGGTTCATTACCGGTGCCAAGCGTTAAACCGTCCATATCGGGAATGAATAGCGGTAGTTCGTCTATGTATACAATTAAGTTATAGGGTTTTTGTAAGAGCGTAATATCAGAGGCGCATTTGCATGCCGAATCTTCGATCACCACACGCGGAAGATAGGCGTGGTTTCTTTCCACCTGCATTTCATGCAGCGTCAAAATCGATATTATAATCGAAGCCGCCGATACAATAGAAGGCATGTGTTCTGTCATTTTGCGCAGTATCCGCTTTATTTTGTCTAAGTGTTTCACGATAATCCCCCGTAAATACCTGTAAAAATTCTGACCGGCCGGTCCTGTTTCCATATCCTGATCTTATCATATATTGGCATATTCGACAATCTTTTTACCATAATTTATTCATCATCAATACGTTGATAATGTCCGTTATCTTTTTCGGCCTGGATTCCCTTTATTTTCTATGATACCGCAGATATGGATATCGTTTAAGCGGCCCAAAGGTTCCTTTATGTAAACCAGTTGTCCTGCCTGCAAATGAACGTCGGGTATACAGCATTGTACAATTCTTTCGCTGCCGGTTTCGTCAAGGATGACATAGCCCCTTTTATCGAGCCGTTTAACGACACTCTTGTAAGTACGGTCCGATTTGTAGTTCCGGAACTTTCTGTCGATCATAATCTGCATTGTTTTAAGCAATTCTTTTCCTAAATCCATTATCATTCCTCCATACATAAACCGCACCCTTATTGCAGGGTGCGGAAATTTGTTTTTCAATCAATAATTCATTAGCGGTTCCTGATAAGCCCTCTGACTTAAATGGGCTAACTGCCTTTGGATATATTCCACGCCGGAATCGTTGGTTACATTGGGGCAGTTCAATGTGATATTCTGATGTATAACAGGATGTATATTTCTGTTATGATTCACAATATTGCTGATGTTTATCTGCTTCATAATTTCCCCCATCTTTCTGTTATGTTCAGCCATTGCATTGACAGAAAGGACTTCCATACCGCCCATTTTCTGCAGGAAAGCATCAAATTTCTTCCGCATCTGCATCATGGGATGATCGTCCGGAACAGGGGATAATATGTGTCCTTCTTTTGTCAGTATCTTTCCCCCGCCGACAGTGCCGTCAGCATATGCTTTGCCTCGTCCGGAAGTATGTCCGTTTTTTAACAGTTCGACGGACTGTTTGTGATTAAAGACGATATCTCCGCGCTTAATATGGAACATTTCGGGTCCGCTATTGCCAACCGTAAAGAATCTGCCGTTCCTTACGATGATTTCGTAACCCAATTCACCCAGAAGCGCTCGTTTTTCGTCGGACTGCACGGCCCAATTACCGGAGGCTAATGCTGTTCCTTCTACACATGCAGTTCCAAGATACTGTGCATTATACTGTGCACTTCCCAGGTTCATTGAAGCTCCGGCAGCGTTCCACAGTCCGTCGCCGGTCGTTTCAATGGTAACTTTAATTGTACATTCAGCCGTCTGGCCGTCAATGTCTTTGAGTCCTGTATAAATTCCCGTTACATGCTCGTTCGCTTCGCCAATTACGTTTTTAAACTTTTCGAATCTGCCAATTACGCCGTCTCCGCCGGATTTACCAAGCGTTTCTTCAGTCGTTTCACCGAGACTTATGATGGAATCAGTCAGGCTGACGGAATCTTCGTTACTTTTTGACAGTTTCGGATCGCTTTCCTGATCGCTGCCGATCGCATCCGCCACATCGGTTACCGCGGTTTCCAAAGCCCCAAACTCACCGATTACGGTTCCGTCACCTTCGGCATTCGGTTCACCAATGACTTCTCTGGCAGTTTCACCCATTGCCGTGAATGCTCCTGTAATCGAATTGCCGCCGCCTTCAGAGCCGTTTCCGCCTGTTTGTTTGCGCTTGGAAATTGATACGGATTTTCCATACAGGCTTTTTCCTTCCGCGGATTCACCGCCTCCGCCGCTTATAGCGGAGACAACGCCGTCGATGGCGGCTCTCAGTCCTTCAAATTGGGCAATAACGCCTTCGGCGTTTTCTTCAAATGAAAAAGCGCTTAACTGGTTTAAAGCACCCAGAAGGCCGCCAACAGAATCTTCGGTGCCGAACCCCAGTGCTTCGGATACGGATTGAATCAGTAATATCAGAGAATCGAAAGAGGTCTTTATCGTACTATCATCAAACGCGAATCCGTTTTCAAAAGCAAGCACGCCTTCTTCTGACATAGATCGTATGGAATCTATAAAAAGCTGTTTCTTTTCTTCCATACCAAGCAGGAGACCGTCTATCGCATCACCGGCAAGTACTTTATATTTTTCGGAAGGGGAGTTCGAATCCTGGCCTTCCGCAAAGGCCTCCACAGCTTCCGCCGCGGTCTGTTTTGTGACATCCGAGATTTCTGTCGATTTTTCTTTCCAGCCTTCAATGAATCCTTCGCCGGCATCGTTTCCGAGCTGGTTCATGTTATTGAGTTCCTGCTGTGCCGAAACAATGCCATCCGAAACGCCTTTGGAAATCGCGTCTGAGAATGTTCCGTCGCTGAAGGTCTGTGATAACTGTTGTACGGTATTTTGTGCATCTGATACAATGCTTCCGAATTGTTCCCTTGCAACGCCTGAAGCGTACGCTAACCCATCCAGGAACGGTGCATTCTGATTGATGTCTGACAGGATGCTGATATATCTGGACTTGAAATCTTCAAAGGCCTGTCCGTTTCCATTCAGCACCTCTTCAACGGTATAGCCCATTTCGCCAAATACCTGTTGGACTTTGCTGTAAGCATCTGCGATCTGTTCGATATCAGCCAGTTCTTCCCATCTGGATTTCTGCTGTTCCATGTTCCGGATCATGGAATCCCACATTTTTTCCTGTTGTTTGATCATGTTGTCATAATACTTGTTAGATTCATCAAGCATCTTTTGAATGGCTTCCTGTTCCTCTGTCAGTGCATCTTTCTTTTCTTCCAGTAAATTGATTTCTTTCCGGATGAGATCTGCCTTATTTTGCAGACGGTTGATTTCCAGTCCTTCTTCTGCGTTCCTGACATCTTCGCGCGCATCCCGGATTCCGGATGTATCGGCTTCAAAAACGAAACCTTCATTTTCTCTGTATACGGCTGTTGTTCTCTGGTTGAGCATCCGTTCCAGCTGATATTCCGCTTTCTGGAGATCGATATTTTTCTTTCTGGTGTCAGCGGCTTTCTGAATCGCATCGGCTTCTTCATTCAGGGCGTCGATTTTCTTTTCTTTTTCTTTGATCAGGTCATCGATCGCATTTTTTTCTTCCTCGAGTGCATCGATTTGTGTCTGGTATGCCTCTGCGGCAGCTTCTTTTTCTTCCTCAAGCGCTGATATGGCGGAATCTTTTGCATCATTTGCCGCGTTTATTTTCTGATTGAGAAGGGTGCTGATGCCGCTTAGGGCCTTATTATGAAGGTCAAACATGCCTGAAAGATATTCGGATTCATATTTTTTGTACTCGTCCAGATATTCTTTCCGGTCTTTAAAATATCTTGTGTAGAGAGCGCGCAGGGCAGTCAGGTGTTGTGATTCGGATATTTCCCCGCGGTCTGACAAATCCTTTAAATGGTCATACTCTTTTTGGAATGCTTCAAGATAGGCGTCTGCAGCCTGACCGCCGGCTTTACCTGCTTTAGATGTGCCGCCTCCAATATTTTCAAAATCAACACCAGTGTAAATTTGTGACTCTAATTTTTTAGCTTTTTTTTCTAGTCCACGCAAAGTAGCTTCAACCAAACTTGCATCAGCACCAGAATTATTAGCCATCCATGACTGTAAATTACTTATTTGTGCCATTATCTGTGCAAGTTCAGCAAGCATACCAGCAGTTTCAGCGGATTTACCACCCAGATTAGCCAATGCCTGAATAGATGCCATAGCGTCCAATGGATTATTTGCTATTAACATCTGTTGATAGACTAAAATAGCAACACCTTGAGCAGCGTCTTCGACGCCTAATTTTTCTTGTGCAAATGCTCTTAATTGAGCATAAGTAGCATTTGCTAAATCTAAACCTGATTCTTTCAGCGCGTCTGTATTTTGTGCCAATGCCTGAAAGGCAATAATTGTTTCATTAACTACACCTAAATCTTCAAGGGCAGTTTTCATTGTCTCAAAATCTTCTGTACCAGATAATCCAGCCTGAGTGATAGAAGTAGCGAGAACGTCAAACGCATCTTCTACATTTTTTTCTGTTAATTCTGTATTATTTAATACTCTTACAAACTCTTCAAAAGCAGAGTAGTCTACATTTAATCCAAACGCTGACATTTCATCCAGTTTTGATTTGATGGAATCACAGATGGAAAGAATATCTATACTGTTTAATGCAAATTCGCCGTTATCTGTAAAGATATTCTGGTATGCTGACTGTAAGGAATCAAAAGCAGGTTTGAGACGAGTATTGAGTTGGTCTACAGTTTGTGAAATTGATAATTGTGCATCAATTTCATCTATTTCAGCTTCTAATTCAGACTGAATATTGGATATCCAATCCTTAGCAGTCCATCCTTCGGGATGCTCTCCGTACTGGTCACGAACTTTTAAATATGCTTCCAATGCAATCTGCCATTCGTCTTCACTAAATGAATCTTTTACTGTATTCCATATTTTCTGGTCAGACGCTCCATTGATTTCTCCGTCACGTATTCTAAGGGATTCTCTGAATTGCTGTTCTGTTTCTGAATAATTGAGTGCATCAGGATTTGATAATGCCATAATATACTGATATAATTCTTGTGCAGAAACACCAGCTTTTTCTAAGTAAGTAATTAATTCTGGGAAACGTGATAAGAGAGTGGCAACTGATAATTCTTCAGATTTTCCCAGCTCTTCTAGCTGTTTAGATGCAGATTGAAAATCGGCTTTGGCAAGGATATCGCGGATTGTATATGTATTTGTTTCAGCAGTACCATATAATACTTCATTCATATATTTATAAAATGCTTCTAACTGCTGAATGAGTTCATCATCTTGACCCTCAAATAAATCATCATCTAAATCCGTAAATGTATCATAATAATCCTGCACCCTTTGATGCAAATCATTATATGACCTTTGTGTAATATCCAGTTCATCAGATAATTCACGATATTTCGCTGTCTTATCATCAGTTCTGGACATTTCCAGTTCGATCTCATGAATACGCTGTTCTTTCTTGTAAATCTCGTCAAGATACTGAGTTGCGACTTCTATATGAGTGGAGTCAAATGTACCAGTTTCTTTGTTGTATATATTCGTATCTTCCTCAAAATATTTAATGGCATCTTTATTCGCAGTTACTTTTTCCTGCTGCGCGATCTTTTCTTTTAAAGCAAGGGTATTTTCTAATTCCCTGTTAGATTCTTTCAGTTTTTCAAGTTCTTCAGCTTCAATAAGAGTAAGATTCTCTTTTGCATTTAGTTCATCTATGCGCTGTCCATTAGCTTGTAATTCAGAATTGATTGACACAATTTCCTCTAATGTACTTTTATATGCATTAGATGATTCCTGTGCCTGATCCTTTAATCTGTTTGTCCATGCTTCACTTATTTTCATTGCAGTATAGGTAGCAGCTACGATTGATGTGATACCTATTGCCATGGGATTGGCTTTCGCAAGGGTTGTGAATTTCATCCAAGCCACGCGAAGCATATTTGTGATAGACAAGTTTGCAGTACTTGCCGCTGTTTGTGCATCTATTGCTTTTGTTAATCCGAGTTGAGTTAATCGTGCTTGCTGCTGTGCATCATCTAACTTATCTAGCTGTAAAATTTCAATTAGCTGAGCATCACTCAAATTCTTATGCGCTAAAACTTGCTTGAGCTGTGTATCCGTAAGAACGGAACATGATGTTTTCAATTTATTAATTTCATCAGTTCCTTCTACAAAATTACCTAAATTATTTACAGCTTTGAGTGCTACTCCATAATTGCTGACTTGTATTGCACTGTTCTTCAATGCTACTGTAAGAGTCGTGATACCTTTCATAGCACCTATAATCAGTCCACTTTTAAGTGTTCCTTCGACAATCCCCCACGAATTAGCAAACTCCAATACAGCCGAACCTAAATTTGTAAAATCACGAACTGCATTGCCATTTATTATACTCTGATAAGTCTTCGTGAGATTATTCGTAAACCTTTGGCTCGCAGCGTCTGCGCTCTGCAGCCACATCTCATATTCTTTTGTTGCACTTCCTGAGCTGTGAATCGCATCTTTATAAGTCTCCGCACTTTCTTTCATTCCAGATAGTAATGCTGTACCTGCCTTACTTCTATTTTTACCGAAAAGAGTCTCTATAACATTGGTGCGAGAAGTGTCACTTAAATCATCAATAACCTGTGAAATCTCATATAACTGGTCATAATATGATTTGAAGGTATGCTCATCAACCATTATATCTACGCCAGTCAAGCCCAGTAATTCGTCTCTCATACTACTTGTAGCTTCTGCAAGGTCATCAATTTCTTCGCCCATATCTTCCAGTTCAGCAATTGCATCACCGTCACCTTCAGACGCTCTTACACGTAACGAACTGATTTTAACCAAATTCCCTAAATAACTTGCATCATTATAATATTTATTTGCAGATGAAAACATTGCAGCCGCCTGCTCAATGCTTGTATGTGCTTCTGTGAGCGTTCCTGCACTTAATCGGATAGCCTCTGATAATGATTGCGCATCTATACTATATTTGTTGGACATGTTATTGATAAGATCAGTATATGCTTCCAGTTTCTTGTCCATCTGTGCATCCGTATAACCACCGATTTTATCAAATGAGGCAATCGCCGTTTTAATTGAACCAATAGCAGTATCAATATCAACTTCCCCAACATTCTGAAGAATTGTCGCCCACTCTCCGCCAAGCTCTGCATCTGATAAAGACCAGCCTAGTTTCTTGAATTCAGTAATAGCATAGATTAATGAATTAATTTTCACATTTAAATTCTGTGCTTTATTCATTGCTCTGTCAAAATACTTATAAAGTGCATCTCTATCAGAGATTGTATCAGTAACCTTTTGCAGATCGCCTAAACTGTTATCAAGCGTTTTTGCCTCTGCCCAAGCATTACGCAGCTGCGTCATAAACTGTGCTATAATACCGTGGTTTTCAAATAACTGCAAGATTTTGGATAAACCATTTTTCAACGCCTTTGTCATCGTTATTCCTGAATTACCAGTTAATTGTAATTCTGACCGCAGAGAACTTAGCTGTGTTCTCAATATACCAAGCTCATCCGCAGTTCCTGCCAGTTCGGCGTTATCAAGTAAAGAATGATATTTTTCTGCCAGATCGGAACTTTTGAATAATTTGCTGTTCTGCTGTGCCAATAACTTTATATCGTTTAACAGTTTTTCCTTTTTAACGTCAAAAGTCACTTCTATCGGCTTTAATTTTTCCGTATTGTTTAAGGACGAAATCTCTTTTTTTAATTGAGCCTTTGTCCTGGAATTTAACGTACCAATTAACGGAATTTTAATATTACTGAGGTAACTTTGAATGTCCCTTTTGACTTGTTTCTGTGATTCCGTTTTCTTTAATCTGGCAATTAAGTCAAGTTTAAAATCATTTTCCGCCATATTTTATATGCTCCTTTATTTATTGTTTTGTGCATGTAAAAAGACAGTCCTGAGACTGCCTTCAGACTGTAGACAATCATTCTTAAATGTGTGATTGTCTACTTTTTATTTAACCTGTATTTTCCAAATGGTATAATAATTAATAAGGAAAGGGAGGTTTTTCGTTATGATGGGTAAAAAAGATAGTGCGGAGCGTACACAAATGGAAATAGCAAGTCTGGAGGACCTTGTACCAAGAAATCATCTCGTCCGAAAACTTGAGGATGCGATCGATCTCAGTTTTATTTATGATGAAGTAAAGGGGCTGTATAGTGATTTCGGACGCGAAAGCATTGACCCGGTCGTTCTGATCAAGATCGCCATGATACAATACATCTTTGGTATCCCGTCTATGAGAAAAACGATCCGGGAGATCGAAGTCAATTTTGCCTACCGCTGGTATCTTGGTTACGGGATGTACGAAGAAATCCCACATTTTTCTACTTTTGGAAAAAATTACACCAGACGTTTTCAGGACACGGACCTGTTCGAGAAAATTTTTGCCAGAATACTGTCAGAAGCTGCGGCTAACGGTTTTCTGGATACAGAAAGTCTCTTTATAGACGGGACACATATAAAAGCCAGCGCTAATGCCCATAAGTACCGGAATGAGACCATAAAGAAAGAAGCCCGGGTCTATGAAAAGGAACTGCTGGAAGAGATCGGGAAGGACCGGACGGCACATGGGAAAAAGCCATTGAAGGAAGCAGAAAAAGGACCGGAAGAAATCAGCCGTAAAGTGAGTACGACAGACCCGGACAGCGGCTGGTTCCATAAAGGAGAACATAAACAGGTCTTTGCCTATTCGGCGAATACCTGCTGTGATAAGAATAACTACATACTGGACTTTGAAGTAACGGCTGGAAACGTGCATGACAGCGTATCTTTCTGGGACCTGTACAAACGATTAAAACGGGACTGGAAATATGGGGTATATTATGTCATGGATGCAGGATATAAGATACCAGCAATAACCCGTCAGCTGATAGAGGATGGAAAGCTCCCGGTGATGCCATACAAAAGACCGATGACGAAGGAGGGCTTCTTCAGAAAGAGTGAATATATCTATGATGAACATTTTGACTGTTATCTGTGCCCCAACAACCGCATCCTGAAATACAGCACAACAAACAGGGAGGGATACAGAGAATATAAAAGTGACGGATTTCTATGTAAGGACTGTCCCAATAAAGGGCAATGTACAGGAAGCCGGAACAGTGTAAAAGTGGTGACCCGGCATGTATGGGAGGATTATATAGAAAAAACCGAAGATATCCGTCACACAGAGGGAATGAAAGAAAGATACCAAAAACGGAAGGAAACGATCGAACGGATATTTGCGGATGCAAAGGAAAAACACGGAATGAGATATACCCAGTACAGAGGATTAGCAAAGGTGAGGATGGAGCTGAACCTCTTATTCGGCTGTATGAATCTAAAGAAAATGGCAGTTTGGAAATGGCGTATAAAGTGGAGCGGGAAATACCACTCTTTTTATTTTCTAAAAGTCTGTTTAAAGGTGGAAAAAATAATTATGGATGAAAAATGGTTCGGGAATGGCATTCTCCGAACCATTTTGTCTACAGTCTGAAAGCACCCGAATGGGTGCTTTCACAATGAAGGGAGCATTTATATGTCAATTAACGAACAAATTAAAACCGGACGAAAATTCAGAAAATTAATCGACGCGGACAGCCGACTGTGGCTGAGAATCTCTTTTTGGACAAAAGCAAGCGACGTCGAATTTGACGATCACGAAACAGCCGAAATAAAATTCGCCAATATGGCCAGCCGCATCGATGAAATCGCATCGGCTTTTCGGAATGGCGTCAATAAGATTTATAACAAGCTGAAAGAACTTGGATTTACGCCCGCAGCTAACAGCCCGGACGGAATCTGTGGTGCCATACAGGACATTCATGACACCAGATATACGAATGGATATAATGCCGGAAGATTACAGGGACAGGAGGATGTAAAAGCAAATCCTGGCCAATACGGAGTATCAACCGGAATTGCACAGGATCAGTTTACCCTGCATACATCATCGCGTGTGCATGGTGATATTTTGAATAATTTAACCGCACCGCACGCTGGCACATGTTCTTTAAAATTTGAAGTATATCTTACATATGACAGCCATAGTAATGCAAATAAATGCAGAATATATGTAAATCGAAATAATGTTACTGTTGCATATGCGGACATTGAAGATGATGGATTTGACATCCATCCTGACCTTCCTGAAGATAAAGGAACTCATCAATATACCTGGAAGAAAACGCTCGAAATACCGAATTGCACATCCGGAGAAACACTGGGGTATAAAATTGTCAGGGATGGCGCAGATACTTCCTGGATAATTGGTATATATTAAATCTTGTATGACAATGACTACTCTCCGTTCTCAATACTCTTCCTCTTCCATTCCGTCATGAGAAAAGCTGTTCTCGGTCCGCATTGCAGATCTACTTCCGATGAGGACATTTCAAAACAGCGTAACAGTGAAAACATTTGTCTGGTATGCGGCATTTTTTTTATTTGATTGGAAATTACAGTAATCACAGCAGAGCTTAGCTTCGTTCAGTGCAGGTCAGGCACCGATCCCGCGTTTTTTATTGCGGTAACAAAAAGCCGATGGTATAATTAAATAATATTTTAGATAT
>ERZ808054.627-NODE-627-length-29261-cov-10.636582_pt1 | contig 29261 bp, 32 predicted proteins | sample MGYA00380201_ERZ808054 | MGnify/ENA primary metagenome ERZ808054 (study PRJEB31490, sample SAMN06133419) | mouse gut metagenome | isolation source: Z5_2 | host: mice | place: China: Chengdu | collected 2015-05 ...
TCATCAAAGGCTCACGGGAACATAACACGTTCTGTTTCTACGCCGAGCAGACAAGGGACAAGATACTTGCCTACGCCGTGGAGCTGACGGGGATTGAGAAAGGCAGGGTAACGGGCAACCTCTACGAACTGGACTACCAAAAGCACTATGAACACGTCAAGGACGCTTCCGTAGACCCCGGAGATACCAAGCTGATCTACGAGAACGGGGAACGGACGCAGGAAGCAGAAAGACGCATTACCGGGGACGCTGACCCCGACTTAGGGAAATTCCTTAACTTTGAGGAACAGCCCAAAGACCCCGCCGCCCTGCAAGGCGTTCTACGGGACGAGAAGCACAGCCGGGAACGTCTGAAAAGCGGCGACATAAAGGAGCATATCGAAACACTGTCCGGCAAGGGAAAAGAGAAAAAGCCGTCTTTGCGGGCGCAGCTTGCACAGGATAAAAAGACCGTAAACGCCGCCCCGAAAAAACAGGCGGCAAAGACCAAAAACAAGGGATTGGAGGTATAGGCGCATGGGACAATTCAACTTTGAGGAAACAAACCTTATCTGCTGTTACAGGAGGAAAACAAGGGCTGATACGGTGGCAGCAATGACCGCCGCCCTGCCCTACATGGAAACGGAGATACAGGAGCTTGTGGGGCGCACAGCGGAAAAGCTGAAGAAACTGACCGAGGGCGAATTTGCCGGGCTTGTGTTCCTGCCTGCTGAAGATATGGAGTAATGAAACGCCGGGGAGTGGCAGCTTATACGAGTGCCATTCCCCGGTATCTTTTTTATGCCCTTGTGGACGCATAGAAGCCGCTTTCCGGGCGATAGTGATTATTTCCCTGCCTATGCCTGTAAATGCCCTTAAAACGCCTTATAACGCTTTCTTTTGCCTATGCGATAATGATATGAGGTTTATTATGCCTTAACATCAAAACTGTTCTGCAAATCTTCTTCATTTACAGACTGTCCGCCTGCTATCGGAAGTCCTCTTTTGGCATTTCCCCATGCTTTATTATAAATCATACACATTTCCGTCTGTCTGGCTGCTTCTGCATTAGTGGTATACATTGTCCACCCATTATTGGAATAGGTTGCCACCATTTCCCCATTCTTATCATAAAACTCTATGTACTCACTATTATCTGACGGTAGTTTCTGAAATTTCACTTTCCCCTCAAGCAGAGTAGCCACAAAATCTATCGGCTTTAGCACATTTTGTCTGTTTCTTGAAACAGCTTTTAGACCAGAAGTGATGATACCCTTTCTGTCCGGGGATATTTCTGATGTATAGTTTTTCATCAACCTGTTAAAGCCCTCTGATTTATTTTGGAATGTACCTTTTTCAAAATCTTTATAAGCCTGCTCTACAATCTGCTTTCTGTATTCTTCATCACTAATACCGCTTTTCTTTTTGGAAAACACATACTTATCATTAAAATCGGGTACATTGATACCACCTATACTGCCCGTTCCAGAAAAGACCCTTTGCTGTAATGAACCTTTAGACGAATTAACCTGCATTATTTCAAATTCTCCTATATATTTCTTCCCTGCTTATTTTCCCAATACAACTTATATGATAAGTCCGGGCAAAATGCCCTTTATCAGCCAAGCAGGGAAGCCGTATCTGTAACAGTTTCCGTCATAACATTTGCTTCATAAGCAGCATTTGCTACTACCACAGTCCCCGATTTTACCAATGCAGAATTGGAATATACAGCTTCTTTTGCCCATTGCGTCATAAGCCGCCTATGTGCAGCACTTTTTTCCATTGCTGCTTTCGCATTGGCTTCTTCCTGCACCCGTTTCTTTTCCTGCTCTTTTTTTATCTGTTCCTTTGTTCGCTTTTTCTGCTCTATCCTGCGTTCCCAAAAACTGTCTTTTGCCCTGCCGTCAAACAGGCTTTTTCCGTTTCCGTTCTGATAGCCTGCGCTCCACATCTCCGCATGACATTCATCTTTTGTTGCCCCATAATAAATAGTGGAATAAGCCCCTCCGCAGACACCTGCCCATCTGTCCGGCTGCGCCCATCCCGTCCGCAGGTCATTCAACACCCACGCTTCATACTCCGGGTCATTCTTCATCGCCTCAAATCCCGCTTCCGAAATATGAATAGAAATGCTCTCCTGTAACCGTGACGGGTGCATGGGAATTTGTGAAATCTTTTCATGGATATACTGCTTATATTCATCCATTGTCATGTCCTTTGCCGAAACATACCCCGCCTTTCCTGTTTCTGATACATTCTGACTTTTTTCTACAACCTTACTTACAAAACTGTTTGTTTCTTCCGTGCTGTTTACATTCTTTGCACGTTTCGTTATTTCCACATTATTCTGATAATAACTCTGTCCTATTCCACTAATAGCCATTTTTTAATCCTCCATATTTTTCTTATTTCCGCAGTCAATGAAAATCAGTATTTTACCTATTTTCTGCTGCATTTTTGATTTTGCCAATATCCTATACCATTTTCTCCGCTTTATCCCCCGCTACTTTGCATATCAAATTTATATCCGACACCTAACAGCGTTTTTATATACACTGGATTTCTGCTATCTGCTTCAATCTTTTTCCGCAGGTTGTAAATCACATTTACAACGCTTGAATGGCAGCTATCGCTATCCATATCCCAAACGGCTTCAAAAATCTGCTCCTGCGTGAACACCCTGCCCGGCGAGGACGCTAAATAAGCAAGCGTCCCATATTCAAGGCGGGTAAGGGGAACGTCCTCCCCGTCCCGGAGTACCCGGCGTTGGTACAGCTTGATTTCAAGACCGGGAAAGGAGAGGACGGAGCTTGTGACTGGCTGCACAGCTTCAAGACCGATTTCATCTGAAAGGACGGACAGTACCTTTTCTATTGCCTTTTCTTCATCATCATTAAAAGTTAATATTAGTATCTTAGCTATGGTATCAGCCCTCCTTTGTCGCTCAACTTGAAACGGTGGTAAAACTCTTTTATCAATAAGGCTACCCATTCATAATATCAGATTAGTTATTCAAATATCCCTGTTCTTCTTCCTCTTTAGACCATACCCGCTCATAACTGCTGTTAATGTTCTTAAAAATATCCTGCCATGTAGTGAATTTCTGCATCTCTTCAATGCTTCCCTTGTTGTTTTGCAGCCAGTCAAAAATTGCCTTATAGGTATCTCCCGAAAACAGGACGCTCCAATTATTCTTATAATTTGAATTATCATCATAGGACATACCATTAAAGCCCATAGAAATAATTCCGTTCTTCGTATGTTGTGCCAAGCCCTTTATTTCCAGATCAGCCCATATGTACCCTGCATTTTTATCATGTATCAGATTAGGATATTTGTTAAAAAAGGTTTCTGCCAATGCTTCATACTTTTCTATATCTGATTGGCTCTGTAAGAGGACTTTTCCGCCCCGACCTTCTTCGCCGTCCCGTATCAAATACTGTATGCCCGTGCCGGAATGAGTTTTTAGAGTAAACCCTTGCAGGGCTTCTGTTTCCAACGCTTCAATACCCATAACATTTTGCAGGGCTTCTTTCAATTCGCCGTCCATTACCAAAGCGTCATAACTCATAGTTCCATGCTCTGAAATCAAAAGCTGCTTTCCTGTAACGCTGTCCTGTCTGACTTTAATATCAGAATAGGCAAAAGCACCCAACTTTTCCCCTTGCTTATTATAAATGTCAAAACAGCCCGCTTCATTATCCGGCACAATCCTATAATTCTCAGATTCGTATGTTTCATAGGTTGGCTTCACATTGCGTATTCCCATAGCCGCCGATACCCGGTATGCTTCCAATGCCGTGTTTTGTCCTGCCGTTCTTACATTGTCTTGTAAAGATAAACTCTCTGCCGTATCAAAATCAGCCATTTTATTTGCAAAAGTCGCTCCTAATTTATTTCCCTGCGTCTTTCCCGTTTCTCTCCATACAGGATAGCCCCTTGTTCCAATTCCGCTAACACTCATTTTTCAAATCCTCCATTGTTATCAATATTTTTTCTGCGGTTCTTCTGTCATTCAGCACCACCTTTGCCCCTCTGACAGTCTTCCTTTGTCCTCAATTCCTGTTTATCCATTCTCAATTCATTATAAATTCCAAAACTTTAGGGCTAACTCTCTGTCAATAATAGAAGTAAGGAAGCCCGGATTGTTGATCTGAAACGCTTTCAGGCTTTCGAGAAAAGCAGATTTACTTTCTATCTTTATATCAGCAAATGTTTTATCCAACTTCTGATTTTTCACATTCTGTTCTACATATTCATCTGATTGTTTTTCATATTTATCAATCATATTTGGATTTTTTTTCACAGCATTTGAATACCAATTTGTCAAATACTTCAAAGAGTTAATCCCGCCGTCCTCTTTGCCGATTTTCTGATACTCTGTATATGCACTACTATCCATTGTCCTCATTACATCAACTGCGTCTGTCGTATAGACGAGATTGCTTCCATGCCCTAAATAATTGCCTTTCTTTACACCATAATCCATATTTCCACTTCTGTCGGCTTTTCCGCTCATTGCTAATTTTGCAACAGACTCCATTGCGTCCAGAAACGCCTTTCTCCCATTTTCCGATATGAAATTTTCTGCTGCATATTCCGCTTTTTTCATTCCTAAAGAGATATTTGCCTGCCGTTCTTCCTCCGTCATGGAACTACTATTCCCAACAAGGAAATTCTGACGGATTATATCGTATACAAATGCCTCTTCCTCTTTACTGCAATTTTCAACTGCTGTTGCAATCGCTTTGTCTGCGCCATACATTCCAGAATACGCCGGAAGATAATTTGCAGACTTATCATAGTGCTTAATTTCACTCTGAAAAGCAGCATCCCTTGCTTCTTTTGCCGCAGCTTCCTCCGCTGTCAATCCCCTGCCAGACATAAATTTTTTACTATCTGCAAGTGCCGCAAGACCATCACCGGAAAACTGTACTATGACATTTTCCCCATATTGTGCGGATATATCATTTAATACTTTCATAGTTTCCTCTTTTGACATTTTATCCATGACCTTGTTGCCGTCCTTATCCATAGTGTTAAACTGATACTTCACTAAGGTATCTTTTTTTGCCGCCGAATTAGAACCATAACTTTTTAACTTCTCTGTACCCATATAAAACTGGTTGTAGTCTTGATTAACATTTATTGTCATTGCAGTATCCTCCATTGTTATCAATATTTTTCTGCGGTTCTTCTGTCGTTCAGAGCCGCTCCTGCTCCCTTGTGATAAGTCCGGGCAGTTCATTGCCTCCATGCAGAAATATCTTCTATGTTCCCCGACCAAATTTCATAACAGCCTTCACCTCCTCTCACTGATCTGCCTGGGACTCTGTTTCCGCCTAGACCGCAGACACGATGCCCGCCAGCTCTTCCCCAGACTTGCTCGCACTGTCACTACATCTTGTACCTTGCTCTGTTAAGCTGATATGCACATAATCTCAAAGAAGTTAATCGAATTTTATTATAAACCGTGAAGCTTGATTTGATCAGTGCTTCCCTAATTCAGCCAGTGCTTTCAATGTACTCTCCACATTTTCTTTGTGCCAGTTCTTATACCCACCGGCATACTGGGTGGCGTGGAGGCCGGTCGCGCGAAAATCGCTCAGCGCCGCCTGCTGGGTGGTCAGGCGGATCTCATCGTCATCTGTCCGAATGGTGATGATTGTGTTGAGCAGGTCGTCCCCCAGCTCCACCGACTGGATCTCCCCGTAGGGCAGCACCAGGGACACGTCCTTGCGCAGGCTGGCCCACGTGGGGTCGAAGGGGAGGAGAATCAGCTCGTTTTCGCACATCTGGAGCACGCACATGTCGCACTCCACAAAGGATTTCAAAAAGGAGACAATCTTTTCGCTGAGGTTGTCCGAGGCGGGCCTGACGATGATACAACGATCCTCCAGCGGCTGATATCCGGCCTCCTGGGCGAATTGTTTGATTTTGCTTTCATTTGCCATGGTGTAGTACCTCCTCATTTTTTAAGTATATTTTCATTTGTGCATATCGGCTTAACACGGCAAAGTACAAGGTATAGCAGCGCGAGCAAGTCTGGGGAAGATCTGGCGGGCACCGCGCCTACGGATGCGGCGGAAACAGAATTCGTCGAGGCAGGACTGGAGTTTGGAGCAGCGGCCATGGTAGCTTTGAGATTGCTGATTGCTTTGTGCAGCCACTATCACTTCCATTGTCCAATAAATCGGGCTTTTCCCAAAAAGGAACGCCTCAAAGCGGAATGTCGCAAACCTTATAACAAAAATATGTTCCTGGAGTAATATTGTCATCGTCATAATATAGCAGCCCCAGTTTACTGAACCGAAATATCTGCTTATAATCGCTTTTCATCAATGCATCATAAGCTCTTTGATAGGATTCATAGTCCGCACCGCCAATAGCAAACGTCATATGAAAAACATAGTCATCATCATGTTCTGCCGGGCATGGTCCAAATAATTGATATAATTCCTCGTTTAATCTTTTCTGTGCATCTACAAGTTGCGGTGTTTCTTTTACCCGCAAACTCATACATCCCGATTCAGCTCCGCCCAATACGTTAGATGGGAATACATCTATATCCACAAATTCAATATCAAATGGACTTAATTCCTTTACAAATCCATCAAAGAATACTTCCATATTCTCTAAAGATGAAATCGCAAATGGCTGCTTTAGGGAAACATGCTGTGGCAGTCTTGCCATTTCAAATCCCATCTTTCCATACCTATGTGCTTCCAGCATCAACCGTCTACCATAATTCTCTGCATCGTTATCTGCAATTAAAACTATCGTCGCTTTCATTTTGAATACCTCCCAAATCTCTGATTTGTCGCATTGTTAATCAAATCTGCCATTTCACTTCAAACCCTTTAATAACAATTACCTGTAAATCCTTTGCATCAATCATACTTTCCTGTTTGCATTTCGGGCAATACAGTGGAAAATTGATAAGCTCTGTATCTTGACGCACTTTAAGTCTGGTCTTGTTCCCACATATGGGGCATAGAAGTCATACCATCCGATCCATCATAGACTTTCCCCCTTGTGGCTTGATTGAATGAGCGTTTTGTGTTCCCATTTTCTACTTGTGAAATAGAGTAAACCTACAATAGCAGGTAAGACTGGAGAAAGCGCCTGGCCGTAATAAATCCCGGAAAAGCCCATATTAAGTACAAAGGCCAAGAGCCAGCTCACAGGCAAACGCACAATAACCGCGTCCAGTAAAGCGTTAATCATAGCAACATTTGCCGCACCGACACCAATAGCAAAGGAGTCCAAAGTGTACATAACGGCATAAATCAAACTATTTATACTGCAACAGACACGCAGATAGTAAACTCCATCGTTTACTACTTCCGGGGTGGTACTACCAAAAAGCAAAATCAATGGTTCAGCAAAAAACTGTACGCCAATTACGACAACGAGCGTTACAGCAACATTCATCACTAAACTGATTTTTACCACTTTACGGGCGCGTTCAATTTGTCCAGCTCCCATGCACTGCCCTACCATCGCTGTAACTGCCTGTCCAATAGCCCAGCAGGGCATACCAGCAAAGGTGTTGATTTGCAAACCTACATTCGATGCAGCAGATACAGCAGTACCAAACTGATTGAGCATCCCTGCCACAAGCAGATAGGCCGTGTTGACTACGACCATTTGGATGGCCGTGGGCAGTCCGACTTTCACGATGGCGGCCAGCTTATCCCATTGAAGCGTAAACTTTCCGCGATTTTCCATAGAGAAAAATATTTTGTGCCGCTTCAAATAGAATAGAGAAATCACAAAGGAAATTCCTTGCGCGGTAATCGTTGCGTAAGCCGCCCCTGCCGTTCCCATTCCTAATGGGCCCACCAAGATAATGTCTAAAACGATATTGATGACGGTAGCAATTCCCACAAAATATAGGGAAGATTTAGAATCCCCAAGCCCCTTGAGTACAGAGCAGACAGCATTATATCCAAAGACGAACACAGTTCCACAACAAATAATTTTCATATAGTCGCAGGCATCTTGATATGCGTCTGCTGGAACATTTAACATCTTGAATAACGGCTGGTAGGTTGCCAGACTCACAATAGTCACAAGCAAGGAAGATACCAGCGAGAGCAAGGCCAGCATTTGAAAAGACTCCGTCTGTCCCTTTTTATCGTCTGCCCCCTTATATTGAGCAATCAACACGGCTCCGCCCATCGTCATACCAATACAAATTGAATTGATGATATAGCACAATTTAGAAGCATTACCAATGGCCGCAAGACCCGTATCGCCTACAATTTGGCCGACTACAAGCATATCTACTACATTGTAAAATGATTGCAGTATATTTGCTAAAAGCAACGGGAAAGCGAAAGCGGCCAGTTTTTTCGGCACACTTCCGGTCAACAAACTATGTTCTTCAGTCATATCTATTTCCTCCAAAATGAAAAAGGGCACACTACATCGTGCGCCCTTTGCATAGTCACTTAACAATAAGCATAGCAAAAGACCACAAACAAAACATTGTCTGTGGCCTAAACAGTCAATTATCTATCGTTGATCTGATAAAAAGGGTATAAAAACCAAAGACAGTCCTATCTCTGCCTTGGCCTTTCCGCTTTATAAATCAACTTTCCGAAAAGGCTCCGCACAATGTTTCGTGGTATAAACTTGTGTGGAGCCGAAGTCAATACAAAATTTTCCGAACAACATCGTACTCACCTCTTGCATAGTCATATCATTCTTATTGTAATCAGTTCTCCCCTTGTTGTCAAGTCAGCAAGGCCATCTTAGATTGCAGGTTGGGTGAAAATAATTAGTCAGTGGTATGAAATACACAATCGTTCAAATAATAACACCTGAAATGTAAAATTATATTAGGTGATATTATGAAGATTGAGAGAGATGAACGACGATTTGATTTTCACGATATAGGGCTCGCCATCAAGCGGGCGCGGGAGGCCAGCGGGATGACGCAGGAGCAACTGGCCTACATTGTTGACCGAGCTCCGCGTACCATCATGTAAACGAGCTACTGTTCAATCACAATCTTCCGGTCCTTAACACTTCAAAAATGTAAGAATGTGCGCCACAAGGCGCACCGCAAAAACGCAGGGAATTTTCACTCCCTGCGCTTACTTTTTAGCTTTTATTCTTTTATCTTCTGCCTTTATGAAAAATGAAATACCGACGCTTTTTCCTTTAAGGCGTCTGCCACCTGCTGAAGGTTCTCGATGCGCTCTGACATGGTGGAGATCAGATGTACCATCTCGTCTATAGATGCTGCCGTTTCCTCGATGCTTGCCGCATTCTGCTGTGCAAGGGCTGCCACGTTCTGCACCTCTTCCACGGTCTGGGCTCTCTCCTTATCCAGCCCATTCATTTCCTTCATGATTTCTGAAAGCCCTTGAACCGACTGATTGATACCGCCTTCCACGGTACTGAACTCGCGATTCGTTTCCTCCAGTTTATCTGCCTGTACCTGTATAATCTTCTGCACGCCTTCCATGGTCTTCACAGATTCATCTGAATTGTTTCTAAGCTGGGCAAGCACTTCCTGTATCTCAACGGCTGACGTATTGCATTGCTCTGCCAGCTTTCTTATCTCCTCTGCCACTACAGCAAATCCCTTGCCCATCTCTCCGGCACGCGCCGCCTCAATACTTGCGTTTAAGGATAAAAGATTGGTCTGGGTCGCAATGGAAGTGATCATTTCCGTCATTTCACCAATCTTTTCAACAGAGCCATGGGTTTCATTGGTCTGATGCTGAATCGTGTCCACCGCACCTTTTACTTGCTTCATGCTCTGATTCAAATCTGTCAGCGTCTTAGCCGCACCGCCGGAAGCCTGTGCCATTTTCCGTGACAGATCTGAAAATTCCTGTATCTGCGCATTTGCTCCCGCAATCGTTTTTCCGATGACATTGACGCTGGTTTCTGCCGCTACGGCTCCCTGTGCCTGGGTCATGGTCGCTGATGCGATCTCTTCTGCCGCAGCATTTACCTGCTCTGCCGATTCTAAGGTCTTATGTGCATTGCTGTTACAGGTAGTGGATGTTTCTCCAAGAATCTGCGCCTGAGTCTGGATCTCCGTTACGATAGCGGACAGATTGTCGTCCAGCTCCTTCATCCCCCTGCACATATCGCCTATTTCATCCTTGCGCCCGATCATTTTAGGCGAAGCTTTTATACCAAGCTCTCCCTGACGCATTTGATCCACATAGCCGATTGCTCCCTTGATTGCCGCCGCAATGCTGGTGGCTCCGAGCACAGAAGTAATACTTACGATGACAAGCACTACCAAAATAATTAACAGCATCGTAACCAAAGAATTTCGGATGGTTGTCTGAATCTGCGTGTATTCTTTCCCTAAAAATACCATGCCCACGGGCGTCTTTGTGTTTTCCTGATAAAGGGGGATGTAATAGCAGATATACCGCTTACCGAAAATTTGGGCATTGCTGTTTCCATACTCTTGTCCCTTATCCAAAACCTGACTGATCACCTCTGCAGATGCCTTAGTGCCAACCTGACGGTTTCCGCCGGAATCCACAAGCGTGGTTAGCACACGTTCGTCCCCATAAAATACGGTCACATCACATCCCGTTTCCGCTTTGATCGTATCCACAATCTCTGTTGCCTTTGAAATGTTGAGCCCCTCGCCCTTCCAGACCTGTCCCTCTGTATCCATGTAATATTCACCTTCTGATGTGGAATCAAACAGTTCCCTGACCACCCAGGTGGCAGTCTGCATTCCCTCAAATGCTTCCTTCTCGATTCCATTCCGTAGCTGGACAGAGACTGCTATGTAGGCAAAAATCCCCAATGCAATCACCGGCAGCAGCGCCATAATCAAAAGTCTTGTGCGCAGTTTCATTTCGTACCCCTCCTTACAATCTGTAAATAAAAATCTAACTTTATTTTACTATATCAGAGGGAATATTCCAATAAATATCTGATGGTATTTTCCAAATGATGGAAAATCATCCTTACAGAACACTTTCCCGGAATTTCTTAAGCTCCTCCAGGTATTTTTGCCCCAAAGGGCTAATTGCTGCTCCTTTTCGTTTTAAATATCCAATGGTCATGATTTCATCGGATTTTAGTTTTACCGCGCAGTAATCAGAACCATTCAGACTCTCACAGATGATGCCGGAGCACAGGGTATATCCGTTCAGCCCCACCATCAAATTAAGCAGCGTCGCCCTGTCATTGGCTTTGATCAGCTGCTTATAGTCGTAAGTGCTGAGCACCTCCTCCGCAAAGTAAAAGGAATTATTCGCCCCCTGCTCAAATGAAAGACAGGGATATTCATCCAATTCCTCTAAACCAATCGCTTCCTTTCCTGCCAAAGGATGCCCCTTCCACATATACACATAGATACCGCATTTTAAAATCTCATGGAACTCCAATCCCGACTCATGAAAAAGCTTGGTAAGGACAGCCCGGTTAAAATCGTTCACATACAGGATTCCGATCTCGCTTCGAAAGTTCTTTACGTCCTCGATCACCTCATATGTTTTGGTCTCATGCACGGCAAACTCATATTCATCCATGCCGAACTGCTTGACCATCTCCACAAAAGCTTTCACTGCAAAGGTATAGTGCTGCATGGAAACGCCGAACCGCTTCTTGCTGTTTTTCTTCTCTATATATCTATCCTCCAAAAGCCGGCACTGCTCCACTACCTGTCTGGCGTAGCCTAAAAACTCCTCTCCTTCCGGCGTCATCTTAACCCCCCGGTTGCTCCTGTTAAACAGAGAAATTCCAATCTCCTCCTCTAACTCCTTCATCGCCTGGGACAGACTGGGCTGGGCAATAAAGAGCGTCCTTGCCGCCTCATTCATGGAGTGTGTGTCTGCAATCGCTATCACATATCGTAACTGTGTCAATGTCATTTTTATCCATGCCTTTCTTCTTACCGTCTTTCGTGCGCCTCCCCAAGATTCCCCCCTTAAAAGCTGCATTTTCCTGTGAGGCGAAAACAGCCCCGGAACCGCAATTCCAGGGCTGCACAAAATCATTATAAACGATTTTTACTTATGATTCAAAGGGTATTACCGCTCCGTCATAAGTTTCTGTTATGTAATTCTTGATTTCCTCAGACTTAAGCACATCCACAAGGGCTTTCACTTTGTCCGCATTCTCATTGCCTTCCTTTACTGCAATTACATTTACGTAAGTCTTGGCTGCTTCCGAATCAGAACTCTCATAAGCCAGAGCATCCTTTGCAACGGAATAGCCTGCCTCCAATGCATAATTACCGTTCAACACCACAAAAGCAACTTCTCCCACAACTCTGGGAACCTGTGCCGCCTCAAGCTCTACAATCTCAAGCTGATAAGGGTTTTCTGCAATGTCATTGACGGTTGCCGCAAGACCTGCACCTTCTTTTAAAGTGATAAGACCGTTATCCTGCAAAAGCAGAAGCGCTCTTGCCTCATTTGTAGTATCATTGGGAACTGCAATACTGTCGCCCTCCGCCACATCTGAAAGGCTGGTCTTCGTTCCGGGATAAATTCCAAAAGGTTCATAGTGAATGCCGCCGGCATTTACAAGGTGCGTTCCCTTATCTGCGTTGAAACTATCAAGATAGGGAATATGCTGAAAATAGTTGGCATCAAAATCGCCGCTTTCCACTACCTCATTGGGCTGCACATAATCGTCAAAAACCGTTACCTGCAGGTCATATCCCTGCTCCGCCAAAATAGGCTTTGCCTGCTCAAGAATCTCTGCGTGAGGCGTAGCCGATGCTGCCACACGAATCACCTTGTCATCCGTTTCTTTCTTGCCGCCGCATCCGGTAAGCGCTCCCGCCACAAATGCGCCTGTCAATAAAACCGCTAAAAACTTTCTCATAATACATTTCCTCCTCGTCTGTTACCTCTTTACAATGACAAAGTATATCATCCCTTTTCCCATTTGTACAATATAGAAATAATTTTGCCAGTTATAGGTTACCCCTATAACTCTATCTGACACATCTTCATGGTAAGCAGTGCCGCATCATGACTCTCCGGCGTCACCCCTGCGCAACAGGAAGCATCCACCTTAATCGGTGTCTCCGGTATCTTTGCCTTAATAAGCAACGCATTAGATACCACACAGATGTCCGTACACAGCCCTACCAGCTCGATTTCCATCTCCTCCTTCTGCGCCAGCTTCCGCAGCCGCTCCCCAAGCGCTTCCGACCCGAAAGCAGGCTTATCAATCACCTCCGCGCCGACCTCTTCTAACGCCCTCGCAACTTCCTGACGAATCTCCCATCCTTTCGTTCCCCTGATACAGTGCGGAACCGGAAGATGCCTCCCCTCCGAAGTTTCCAGATAATTCTCCTCATGCGTATCCCTAGTGGCAAACACCTTCTGCCCTTTATACCCTTGAATCTTCCTGACCACATCTCCCACAATCGCCTGCGCTTCCAAAGTCCCCAGTGCCCCGTCAATAAAATCATTCTGCATATCAATAACCACTAAAATCTTCTGCATCCTATCTCCTCCTGTCCATGCGATTTCGCCTCTACTCTATTTGTTCTTCCACACAATGTATCGCTGATTAGTATAACATAAAGCAAAATATATGAAAATAACCAAATCCCAATGTATTGACCTTAACCTGCCGTTTGGTCTGTAAGGGCGGCATGACAGCACAGGCGAAAGCCTCCCGCCCCTAACCCCCAACTCCCTGTCCTGCATATTTCTCTTTCAAGTCTCTGGCGAAAAATCGGTAATTTCACTTACAGAATGTCACACCCCTAGGGGAAAATCGCCATGGATGGCGATTTTAGGAACCGTGCGGCACGGATGCCGCTGGTTCCGACCCGTCCTCATTGAAACACCTATATACATTCTGTTAGTGAAATCCGATTTTGCAGACGAGATTTGAAAGAGAAATATGCAGGACAGGGAGCTGGGGTTTAGGGGCGGGAGGCTTTCGCCTGTGCTGTCATGCCGCCCTTACAGACCAAACATCCACAACCTTAATCCAGTTCGCTCAATCCTGTATATAGTTCGTAATACCGTCCCTTTTGCAGAAGTAGATCGTCATGATCCCCCCGCTCAATAATCTCCCCATTTTCAAGCACCATAATTGCATTTGCATTGCGCACGGTAGAAAGCCTGTGGGCAATCACAAGCGTAGTCCTAGTCGCCATCAGCCGGTCCATTCCCTTTTCGATATGTTTTTCCGTCCTGGTATCCACCGAACTGGTAGCTTCATCCAAGATCAGAATCGGCGCCTTCGATATCGCCGCCCTGGCAATATTGATCAGCTGCCTCTGCCCCTGGCTTAAGTTCGCCCCATCGCCTTCCAGCATCGTATCATAGCCGTGCTCCAGCCTCCTGATAAAGGAATGAGCGCTTGCCGTCCTCGCCGCCTGCTCCACTTCTTCGTCCGTTGCATCCAGCCTTCCATAGCGGATATTTTCCCGTACCGTCCCTGTAAACAGATGAGTATCCTGTAAAACCATGGCAATGTTTCTTCTAAGGGAATCCCTCTCTAACTCCGTGACCGGAATCTGGTCTATGGTAATACAGCCCTCATCGATATCGTAAAACCTGTTGATCAGATTCGTAATCGTCGTCTTTCCGGCGCCTGTGGAACCTACAAAGGCAATCTTCTGTCCCGGTTTGGCATATAGGGAAACGTGCTTCAAAATCGTCTTATCGGGATTATAGCCAAAGGTAACATCGCTCAGGGTGACTGCCCCTTTCACTTCTTTATAATAATATGATCCATCCTCTTTCAGCACATCTTCCATAAACCCTTCCTGCTTCGCAACCGGGCTGTCTTTCGGAATAACATAAAAGCTCTTTTCCGTTTCCTTATCCTCCGTAATACGGATTGCCTGCCCGCCGTCTTCCTTCTCCGGCTCTTCGTCCATCACGGCAAAGACTCTTTCCGCGCCGGCAAGGGCAGAGAAGATGGTATTGACCTGCATGGCAACCTCATTGATGGGACGCGAGAACTGTCTGGAATAATTTACGAACACAGTAAGACCGCCCAAGTCAAAACCGCGGAGCACGCACAGGATTCCTCCGATGCAGGCGGTCAAAGAATAGCTGACCTGACTTAGGTTTCCCATCACCGGTCCCATAATGCCGCCGAAAAACTGGGCTTTGATCTGCTTGCCCCTAAGATCTTTGTTCAGATATTCAAATTCCTCCTTGGCATCCTCTTCGTGGTTAAACACCTTTACCACCTTCTGCCCCGTCACCGTCTCTTCGATATAGCCGTTTAAGGTACCAATTGCCGCCTGCTGGGCGCGGTAATACTTCCGGCTTCTGCCGCCTACCACCTGCACAGCCTTAAGCATAACGGGAATCATAACGATTGTAATCAGCGTCAGCCATACATTGGTATAGAGCATAAGTGCAAAGGTACCTACGATGTTGATTGTACCGGAAATCAACTGTACCACGGTATTGTTGAGCATTTCTCCCACTGCGTCCACATCATTGGTAAAGCGGCTCATGATATCGCCGTGATGATTGGTATCATAGTATCTTACCGGGAGCTTCTGCATTTTCCCGAACAGCTCATTACGTAGCTTCATGATTGCATTCTGGGAGATGCCTATCATAATCCTCTGCTGCAGGTACTGTGCAAGCACAGCAACCAAATAAATGGAAGCCATTGTAAGGATTCCCTTAAGCAGCAAGGCTACGCTTCCATTCTCCGAGGTGAGTCCGTTGATGATTGGGCGGAGCATATAAGACCCCGCCAGATTGGCAACCGTGCCTCCGATGACACAGATGCATACGATTGCCAGCTTCCATTTTTCATGGGAAATATAGCTTAACAGCCTGCCCACCGTCTTCTTTACATTTTTGGGCTTGCCCCCTGCCATATTACGTCCGCCGCCTCTTCCCCCGTGGCGGGGTCCCCGGGGCATCGCTGCCTTTCCTGCCGGCAGAGCTGCATCCTCGGAAGGGTTCAGCCTGCTTTCATATTTTTTTTGCAAATAAGCAAGTTTCTCCTGTTTCATGACGCGCTCACCTCCTTATCCATCTGAGAATAGTAGATTTCCTGATAAGGCTCGCATTCCCTAAGAAGGGTTTCGTGGCTGCCCATCCCCACCAGTTCGCCTTCATCCAACACCAAGATTTGATCTGCCTCCATCACCGACGTGATCCGCTGTGCAATGATGATCTTCGTGGTGTCCTTCAATGTACTGCCGAAGCTCTCCCGGATTTTTGCCTCTGTCGCCGTATCTACGGCGCTGGTGGAATCGTCCAGAATCAATATTCTGGGTTTCTTTAACAACGCCCTTGCAATACAAAGTCTCTGCTTCTGCCCACCGGATACATTCACGCCTCCCTGACCAAGCTCCGTGAGATATCCGTCCGTAAAGGTACTGACGAAAGGATCTGCCTGGGCTGCCTTTGACGCCTCAAGAAGGGCTTCCTTGCTTGCGTTTCCATCGCCCCACATCAAATTTTCCATGATAGTTCCTGAAAAAAGCACATTTTTCTGCAGAACCATGCCTACACCGTCCCGCAGATGTTTGAGAGAATAGTCCTTCACATTCACGCCGTCCACCAGGACCTCGCCCTGATCCACATCATAAAGCCTTGGGATCATCTGTACCAGCGTAGTCTTCCCGCTGCCTGTTCCGCCGATGATGCCGATCGTCTGACCACTTTCCGCCCGGAAGCTGATATGGGAAAGCACTGCCTCTTTATTTTCTTTATAATAACGGAAGGTAACATCTTTAAATTCCACTTTACCGCTGTCCACCGTCTTTTCCGGGAAGGCGCAGTGATCATCCGTCAGATTCACCTGTGTATCCAGCACCTCCGTGATACGATGGATAGATGCCAGTGCCCTTGAGCTCTGCAAAAGGACCATCGCCAGCATCATAAGGGACATCAGAATCTGCACGATATACGTGGTAAATGCCGTCAGATCCCCTACCGGCATGATTCCAGCCAGAATCTGTTTTCCGCCGAACCATACGATGCCCAGTGTGGTGGCATTCATCAAAAGCATCATAATGGGCATGTTGAGGATAACCACCTTGAAGGCATCCAAGCTGGACTTTTTCAATTCCTCATTTGCCTTGGCAAACCTGCCTTCCTCATACTCTCCCCGCACAAAGGATTTGATGACCCGCACGTTGGTCAGCATCTCCTGAATCGTGGAGTTTAAGGCGTCCAGCTTCTTCTGCATATAGTCAAATCTGGGAAACGCCGTCCTTATTACAAGCGCAATAAGCAGTACCAGAATGGGAATCACCACCAGCACCACCAGCGCTAACTGGGCATTCATCATAAATGCCATAAAAAGCGCACCGATCAGCATCCCTGGCGCCCGAAGCATCATGCGCAGCGCCATGTTGATCACGTTCTGCACCTGGGTGATGTCATTGGTCAGTCTGGTTACCAAAGACCCCGTACTGAATTGGTCCAGATTGGAAAAGGAAAACTTCTGCACCTTGTCGAACACATCGCTGCGCAGGTCTGATGCAAAGCTGATTGCCGCCTTTGCCGCGAAGTAAGCGCCTCCGATTCCGCCCGCCATCATGAGAAACGCCGTCACTACCATCGCTGCTCCCATGCCGATAATGTAGGGCACGTTGTGCTGCGCCGCTCCCACGTTAATAATATTCGCCATAAACTTGGGCAGAATCACCTCTCCCACTACCTCCACGATCATGAGCAGCGGTCCGATGATGAATGCCGGCAGATACGGCTTTACATACTTCCAATATCTTTTCATACTCTCCTCCTGTCTATCACTCTTTTGCCTTTCTTAAAAGACCCTGATAATAAGTTTCACCGTTTTGAATGATTCTTTCTAAATAATTCCTTAAGCGCTCCATCTCCTCCAAGGAAAAATCCTTGAGCATGGCGCTTTCTACCTCTTTGAAGTACTGAATGCTGACAGAAATTGCTTCCTGTCCTTTACCTGTCACCTCCACATGATTGATGCGGTTATCCTCCGCATGGCTTTGCCTGTTGATATACCCGCCCTTTTCCAGTTTTTTCAGCGAAACTGCCACAGCGGCAGGCGAAATGTCCATCTTTTCAGCAAGCTCCGTCTGAGAGCAGTCCGGATGCTTTCCCAGAAACATCAACAGCCTGTGCTGGCTTCTGTAGATTCCTGTGTCCTTGACCTTCTTGCTGATTGCCCGTTTTAAGGACTGGTCCATCTGACGGAAAAGATTGATGATTTCATGCTCTATATCCTTTTCCATTTTTCCCTCCATATACAGCATTTATATAGTTAAATAATTAATATTTAACTAGTTAACATTCTGTATTATAAAATTCCCTGCCATATCATGTCAACAGGGAATTTATATTTTAATAAAATGGTAATAAGGTTTTATAAACATTTAAGAGTTTTAGTTTTTACCTAAATGATTTTTCACTTGAACAGCACTAAGGACAACAGATATAAGATCAAAAGATGGACAGGATAAAACGCATAAAATACATATTTCAGCTTCATGCCTCTTTTTCCATTATAAAGTGCGACAAGGACAAACGCGGCAGACGCAGTATATTCCCACAAAAACGCCACGAAACCGGCTGCTATCTGTCCTACTTTATTTTGACGGAACAGATACAGCACCACAATGGGCAGGATGCCCTTTGCCCCGTAATCAAAGGCAAACGCTTCCGCTAAAAATGCCCCTGCTGCAACAATCACCACATAGCCAGACCACCTAAGCCAGAGCACAGATATGCGCCTTTCCATTTCCTCCATCCCCCATATTACCAATACCCCTGCCAAAAGCGTAAAAAACACATTCTGATGCTCTGGGTATACCACACATCTATTGAACGCAAGATCAAAAGGAACCTCGGATATAAGCGCGAAAAGAAAAAGCCGCCCTGCATATTTGCTTCTGTTCCCCGTCTTCTGAAAACCCTCCACCAGGAGAAAGCAATAAATCGGAAATGCCAGCCTTCCAATAAAATGCCGCATGACAACAAATGTCTGGTAAAGCGGTTCTGAATAATGGATTCCCAACTGTATCATAATAAGAGACGCTGCTATATGATCGATGAGCATGGAAATCAGCGCAATAATCTTCAATGTACTCCCACTGATCCCGTTTATCTTCCGCACCCCTGCCTTCATTTTTATGTAATCCTCCTTTGCACTTCTACCATTGTACACCATTCATTCCGCTCTTTCAACTGGCATGGTTATTAAGTTTTAATTTGGCACTTTTTACAATGCCACATATGCATATAATATAATAAAGTACAATGACAGGCAGATATTTTGAAAGCGTCTGCCCTTTATGATACAGGAGGAGTTTATTATGAAAAATCAACATGTGCAGAAAATTGCAATGACGGGTCTTATTGCCGCCTTATCTTATGTGGTATTCACCTTTTTGCAGATTAAAATACCCCTTCCGGGCGGGGATGCCACGTCCATCCACTTAGGAAATGCCGTCTGTGTTCTGGGCGCCCTGATTTTAGGCGGATTCTACGGCGGTCTTGGCGGCGCTGTGGGCATGACCATCGGCGATTTGCTGGATCCGGTCTATATTATCTACGCGCCTAAGACCTTTTTACTTAAATTCTGCATCGGACTCATCACCGGCGTGATTGCCCACAAAATCGGCAAAATCACATCCGAGACCAACCACTCCAAGGTCGTCTTCTGGACCAGCTTTGCCGCTGCCGGCGGACTTCTATTTAACGTGATTTTCGACCCACTGATTGGTTACTGCTATAAACGCATCATTCTGGGGAAGCCCGCCGCTGACGTGACGCTGGCGTGGAACATTGCTTCCACCTCCATCAATGCAGTCACCTCCGCTATTGTGTCGGTCTTAGTTTACCTTGCCCTGCGACCGGCATTAAGAAAAGCAGGATTGTTCTTTCCAATAGGTCAAAAAAAGGATGCCGCCTAACGGCGGCAAATTCCTTTTATCCTATGCTTGATGTATCAGTTTTTTCTTCTGTTTCTCCAATTATTTCTTTTATAATTTGCGCCATTTGCTTATTACCAAGCTGGGTTCTAAAATAAACTTTATAACCATCTGCACTAAGCCTAAGGTTGCTCCGTAAATGTATATTAAAAAGAAGAACATATATCTTTCTTAAATTTTGACAGGATTCCTTAACAAAATCACTGGCTATACTAGGGAAATACAAGCGTCCTCCTTTTTTACTCTTAGGCGTTTCAAGCACATCAAGTTCAATATCCGCATCATATTTACAACTATCGGCAAAATGGCGCCTTACATGCACATCTTTTAAAGTTTGCGTACCAAAATCGGAAAGAATATTATTTGTTACAAACATCCCCTAGTCTCCGGTACAAATGTTTCAAGTTTATCAAGCGTCTGCCTAGAAGGTTCTTTTAACGTATAATGCTTAAATCCAAGATCTGCTTTCATCTCTGGATTCTCTTCTTTTATCTTGGCAGCAACGCGGATAATACGCTCGACACCTATACAATCAAGTGTATTCAGGCGCTTGGCGGAATCCAAAAAAATCAATTATCTTTTCCATTTTCTCTTTATCATCTCCCTTAGCCCTTGCATATGGTCTGCGTCGAGGTCTTCCGGCAATTGAATCATGGTGTACTTATATTTGCCTTTTTTAGTTTAGTCATTCATGAAATCTTTACTGACTTATTCAGTAATAGAAATATATCATTTTACTTTATTCATTTTTTTAGAACGCAAAAAAACGATACCGCAGGTTGTTTTTCCGTTTTATATAAGAAAACACCAAAGCAATAGATGGAATAGAAATAGATTCCTTCCATCTAAAACAAAAGAGGGCGCCGGCATATCCGACAACCTTTAATAAAAAAGAGGACCTAATTCCCCGCAGCTCTGCTGTGAGGAGTTTTATTTATCAAAAACAACTATATTCCTAAAGAAATAAGTAAATTGAATAGATAAATATAATAATAATGGACTCTTAAATAATAACGATACTTTATCACACAATCCATTAAATGAACTTTTTAGATATTTTGCCCTATCTTTCATGTCATCAATCATTCGATACAAACTATGTAGATCCGGATCTGGAATTATCCATCCAGAAATATTGCCGGCATCGCTAATTGCTAAAGTGGCATAATCAACTTGTTCTATACATTCAACTATTCCTTTATATTTCAACCATTTAAGAAGCTTGAAAGCATTCTTGTCTCGTCCTCTCCAATAAAATCTCCACTTATTTCCATATGTTTTTTGAACTAGCGCCAACACTTTAGGAAGCCCAATACAACTATATACAAGCCTTCTATGATTACCATTAACAGATACCATATATGCCTTACCACTAGCACTCGGAGCAGGATACTCATCCAAGTATAAGCCATTCATAGTTTCCAACAATAACTTGTGGTTTCCTCTATTTTCAACTGCAAACCCTACTGTTTCCTCTTTTGTATGGTGATAGAAATTAAAACCAGCTGCTAATCTAATATCACTCAATTGAACCCACTCACGTATTTTTTGTCCTGGTTTTTCTGAGAATGGAATACAAAAAGGTGCCCTAACCGCCTTATCAATTTCATCCTCAATGTTTCTTATATAATTAAGATAAGCCTCATTTTCTGATATTTCTAATGCTTTTTTACAGTGTTCTATAATAATGTTTTGTTCTTCCATAATACTTCTTTCTTATAATGCCACATAAACCATGTAAGCATTACCACTCATACTTTCAATGAGATCTTTCCCATTAACAGAGATAAAATCACCTTCATTAATTTTGATTCTCTCTACATTCGAAAGTGCAAACCATCCCATTTGTGTTCTATCTTCATTATCCCAAATTGATGGAACAGTATATTCTGAAGGGGGTTTGATAACATTTCCTTTTCCTGTAAAATCAACATGAGCACGGACTGCAAAGCTTCCATCCTTAGTCATTAAAATAATTTCTTCAATTCTATCCCTGTATTCGGGTGCAGGCGCTTTATTTATTGTGAATAATACCTTACCCCCATGTTCACGAGCATGTAATTCATAGATATTAATCCCTTCTTTCGGACTTAAATCTCCTGAAAAGCGACTCCCGAGCTTATACACTACCATTAGTTTTTGCGACATATTTCCGCCTCCTTTATTTTTATTAATTTACATAATAACACAACAGCCTGTTTTAGTAAAGTATCAGTTTTATTTTATTTGTAATCTAGTTTCATTTCAGTATGGTGGTAGTGGTCTATCTCTTGTTCTCGGTTGCTTGATTCTTTACCGTACAGGAGCATTATCACCAGAAATATATATTCTGACTATCTTTATTCTCTGGTTTGTTATTATGCATTTCATCAGGAACGATAACACAAGCAGAATCCAAGAAAGCAAGTAATCGGGCATAATTTTTATAAAAAAATAATTATTCAATGATAAGCTAAAAGTAATTGACTTCATAAAAAACATGGAGTAAATTAAATAACATAAATCACACATATCATAAGACTTACGCTTTATGACCTACGATAAACCGTAATTTTAACAGCAAAAGAAAGCAGGGATGATAGTGGTAGAGATTATTAAATTTATTTTTTTGCCAGTTTGCACATTTTTACAATTGCGCCGAATAATGCGATATATACGAATCTTCTGACAAATACCACAACAGGTAATCTGATTGATGCATTAATCCAAAAGGGATATCAGAGCATGAGCAAAGACAGTAATGGAGATTTACTCTATAGAACATATGGCGGAACCTATATCAACTTACTGGATGAAGCTTCTTTGATTATCACCAGCACACAGGCTATCCCTGACGAAGAATCCGTTGTTTGGATAATAAATGCAAATGATAATACAATCACTACGATTCCTTTTGAAGAAGGAATGACTATTGATCAAATAACGAGTGGAAGATACTATATTTGTATTTACCAAAATGAAAGCGAAATCATAATTGATCCAACACCTGAAGTCAAAACATTCTATGCAGACAGCCAGACATCAGGCAATATTTCAAATTGAGAAAGGGGAATCTGCCATTTATCATAACAGATTCCCTTTTCCCTTTCATCCCGCACAGGCTATCTATTTAATGAAATATTTTTTTCTTGTCATTGACTTTAATAAAAGCATAAGAACACAGCATCAAGAGTATCGTTGTCACCACATTTCCCCATATGTTATCTTTGATAAGATAAATTCCCGATAAAGAATTTGCGAGGCAGTGAAACAGTACGCATAACCATACGCTATCCGTATTTTTTCTTATGCCCGCCAAAGCAAAGCTTAATCCCAATACATTGATTCCAAATGCAAGATAATGCTGTCCATACTGTGATACGTATTTTATGTAAAATAAGGGCAGATGCCACAGCCACCAGATGACGCTTACGAATATCGTTGATGTAATAAACGAATACTTTTTCTCTAATTCCGGCTGCAGAATATACCGCCATCCTGCTTCCTCCAATCCACCGCCAAACAGCATCACGGGTATCATAACGATAATCGCAAAAAACGGAGCTCCGCTTTCATATCCGGAAATGAGGATTTGCGGTATGATGAACACCATACCCAAAAGCACTACCATCATGTATGAAAAAGCATTGTGCTTAAAATCAAAAATATTTTTCAGCCACTCCTTCACATTTTTAATCTTATTATTTTTCTTTAATGCCAAAAAGGAAGCAATTGTCGGCGACCATCCTCCTAACAGGTATGGGACATATAATATATAATGATCGTTTAAAAAGACCCCGTTCAAACTACATATTACACACATTCCCCAACAAATCAGCATAATTGAAAATGTATAGCACAAAAAATCTTTATTCAATTTACTCATTCCATTTTGTTCCCCTACTTTCCCATTTGATTCTCTATATAACACAGAATCTAAATGGATTAAGCAGAAATCCTACCAGCTTAAAGCATCCAATGCCAAGCGGTATAAAGATTAACGTGCAGCACAGCACGGCTCCCACCGCTGCGCACAGGATGGCGCAGGGCAGACAGAACATCAGCTTAAAGAACAGTTTGAGGACTCCCCCTACCACCTGAAAGCACAATCCTAATACCAGAAAAACAATAAAAAGTACCGCTAAAACCATCAATGTAATCATATTCCGCTCCTTTCTGCATGCCAGTCAACACCCCGCGCAGCCTGCGGGGTATGTTGACCCTGTTTTACTGTACGCCCTCATCTGTGAGAAAGAACACATCAATATTTCCCATGTTGCATTCTATTTCAAACTCCCTGTGTCCGCCATGGTGAATGCTCTTCTCCAATCCCAGCGCCGTATAACTGTTTTCACCGACCATAACATGACCTGCTCCGCACTCGATTTCATAATTGAAATCCTTCTCATCACCCTTCAGATAGAAAACCATATTCCCCATATCACATTCCACGTCCAGATTACCGCTGACCGTTCCGTCATAGACACACTCGCCCATGCTTAAGGCAAAATCAACACTTGCTGCTTCCATATTGCGGGCTTCCATCCTGCCCGCACCAATCTCAGCCGAAAAATCCCGAATCCGCGCCTCGTCTATACGCAGTTCTCCCGCACCGATAAGTGCGTCAATCTCTCCCACATCCAGGGAACTGATTTCCATTACGCCTGCCCCTACTTCTAAGTCCACTTCCTCCAGCCATGTTCCGCTGGGAAGTACCAATGTAATCACATTTTCGGACAGATCCGACCCTATCGTCTTAATCCCTTTAAATCCCTCTACGTAGAAAGTATCGCCTTTTACCAGATAGTCACAGCCGCCTCTTCCTTGTATATAAATATCGATCATACCGTCGTCCACATCTTTTTTCTTAAGGACAAAGCTGCCTGCTCCCAAAGATAGGTCTAGATTCTTAATGCCATCTATTGCCTGATGCGCTTCCATTCCGGCATCGCCTGTAACCTGATTATGGTTCACCGTAAGTTCCCTGGGATTCTCGTCATGCAGCCATGTGATATGCTGCCTGCCGAAGATATGCTCAAACGCATCCCCTATCCTCTCAAACCTTTCTTCCACATAAAAATCATTCCACCCATAATAAATCAGATTGCTTCCGCCCAAAATGGTGCAGATCAGGCAGAGCACCACGCCTAACGCTCCAAAAATGCCTGCCGATATCAGACTGCCTTTTACAAATTTACTCATGCCGCCGACACCTCCTTTTTGCCAAACAGTTTCTTAAATATATACGCGATTCCCTGACAGATGCCTGGAACGCATTTTCCCGCAAGGAATCCGGTTAGAAGCATGAAGACGATTCCTAATGCCACACAGATGCATCCGCCGCCTAAGAGCCCTAAAGCAGACACTGGATGTACAATGATACAGCTAAACCCTGCAACGAAAAGCACTACCGCCACCACATAGCAGATAATCATCGCCAATCCAAACCCTAAGATCACTCCGAAAATCGCAGCAATGATTCCTAAAAGCGTACCGCCTGCTGCACATATCACACTGAGGAGTACCGGCGAGAGCAGCACACACCCTATCACAATCAATATAATTGCCCAAGTAGGCATCGGATCCTTCTGATTCGGCTGACTGCTGCCTTCCTTTCCTGTCTCTTTTCCGCTATCTGCCGCTGCTTTTCCTGCCTTTTCTTGATCTGCAAAGGAATTACCCCGAGAGGAATCTTCTTCCCTTCGCTTTACGATTGGATTCTGCTGCGCATTCTTTGCACTGGTAAATCCCGTTTCCGTAAATTCTCCCTGATATGCATTTTCACTCAGCCCATCCTTCACGATCTTTGCAACCTGCTTGGGCGAGCCAAGCGCCTCTATCACTTCCTGCTCATTCTCTCTGCCCGCATCATTAAAATAATCATTATAATATTGAAGCGCTTCCTCTCTCTCATTGGGCGAGATGTCAGAGAGCAATTCTTCCAGCTGCCTCATAAACTCCCATCTGCTCATATCATCATTCCTCCCTCGAATATACTGTTGATCCTTGCTGAATATGTTTTCCATTCGCTTTCATATAAATTCAGCTGCAGCCGTCCCTTTTCCGTCGCCTTGTAGTATCTTCTGTTCCTGCCTGCGCATTCCCTGTCATAGACTTCAAGACACTCGTCCTTCTGCAGCCGCCTGAGCACCGGATATAATGTAGACTCCGAAAGCTCAATGACCTGCCTTACATCCTGGGTGATCTTATATCCATATGCACCCTCGGGCTCCCTTGACACCACCGCTAACACAATGGCATCTAAAAGCGCAGCTCCTGTATTAAAAACCATAACCGCCTCTCCTTTCTGTTTTCCAGGCAAAATGAAACTGGTTCATAAAATGATATCGCGCATCCTTCCACCTCTCTATGCAATGATTTTCTTTTTATAATATTATATGGCATATAGTATTGTTTTCTTTACACATACTATATGCCATATAATATTATTTGTCAATATATATTATAAAAAAATATGGGGAATAACAGTTAGAATAATTCTAGGTTCAAGTTACGAGAAAGCTGCATTCCCCACTACTTTACTCTACAAGTTTCGCATTTGGATAGATTTTCTCCATTCTGGCATTGTCGAAATGAGTATCTAGAAATACGTCTAGTCCGCTTGGACTCTCTGTCTGTATCTGCGCATCTTCCATCCGTTGCCTTTCCTCATATCGACTCAGTGCCAGAGCTGACAGAAGACAATTGAATACCATAAAGATAATCATAATATTGCAGAGGATGATTCCCGTTTTCAGTGGGAGCTTTTCTATCCATCTGGACAGATGGGGGTATAGGAGTTTCATCCAGACTACGGCGGCAATGCCCCAGAAAAAGCAGTAGAGAAGATTGATTCTTCCGCCTAAGTTAAAGCGGAAGCCGCTATAGTCCCAGAACACGGTACCGAAAAGAAGTTCTGTGAAGACGCTGCAGATGTATTCGTAAGCACCTCCCAGAAGGGTTCCTGCTATGAATATGTAGGAATCACTTTTATCTTTGATACGGTACAGGACTGCGGTCAGGAGTGCACAGCCTAAGCCCCACACAATGCTGAAGGGACCATAGACCACGCTGCTGCGGCTCATAAGGCGTCCGGTCGTGATCAGACAGAATATGGTCTCTGTCACGTCGCCTAGAAATGCGCCGATGAAAAAGAGGCTGATTAGTTTATAAAAACTGCATCCTTCTGCAAAAACCTTTGATTTTGCTTTTTGTTTTTCCTGTCCTTTTAGGTTTTTTGCGTCCAGTGCCGGGAATGCCTTTTCCATACGTCCGGTGATTTTTCTGGTAATGGCGTTTTCCAGCAGTTTCGATACTTTTCCCATCTCCTCTGTAAGCTGGGTAATCTGCCGCATCCGTTTCTGCATGCCTAAAATGGCAAGAGCGGTTCCCAGCGCGTCCACAATGAGCAATCCTCCCAGCGCCCACAGCGTAATGACACCGGGAAGATGAGGCAAAAGACTTAGCAGAGATGCAAAAAAGGGATTGACGAAATAAATCATAAGCACGGCAAAAATACCCCAGAGGGCAGAATATCTAAGGCAGATATAGCCCTCGAAGTTGAACCGGATCTTTGAATAATCCCACCATTTTTTGTGAAAAACCTTTTCCAGAAGCGCGCCTGTGGTAAACTCAATGAAAGAAGCTAAAATGACCCCGCCCAGAAAAAGGAAGAATAGATTTTCCCGAAGTTCGGGAAGGAAAATAGTAAATGCCGCCGCGCCGATTCCATAAACAGGGCAAAATGGACCGTTCACGAACCCGCGGTTGATGAATTTCTTCCTATTAAAAGCGGCAGCACATACTTCCGCGCTCCATCCGATAAAAGAATAGATAAAAAAGAACCAACAGATTTCGTAAAAAGAATATACCATGATAATTGTCTCCTCTTTTGTAGTCGTACAATTATCATGGTATCACAAACATGACTTAAATCCTATTCTTTATGGCTTATTTTACATTTTTCTTCTGTAATAGCAAAATGAGGCAATATAGGAAAAAGCAAATACATCCATTAGGAAAACGGTCGCCTTAACCAGGATTGGCACAAAAAGACCATATATCATTCCGCCGACACAGATTACCAGCAGCATGACCATACAGGTCGTACTTGCTGCCTTGTTCCTAATTTCAACCAGCCGCTCGTCTGCATTTTCCAGGCGTTCCTGTTTTAGTTTTTCTTCATTTCCCATCAAAATTAAACCTTTAATTAAAAGTACAATTCCTGCAATTGCAAGTCCTATGCCGAATCCGCAGTATAGACCTATCATTTCTTCCGTGAGAGCGGTCTTCTGCGTCTGCTCTGCATAGAATGCCGTGCCTGCAATTAATGCCCCGGCAAGAGTGAGCGCAAGCTTCCCGATATTTCTTCTCTTCAGTACCTTTCTATACTCTTCATTGGTCCTTGCTGTGGTTGAACATAAAAATCCTTTGATTTTCATAAATTTTCCTCCTCCTTATCAAATATAAACATTTCTTCGATTGTCACGCCAAAAAACTGTGCGATCTTATGCGCCAATACCAGCGATGCCTTGTATTTCCCATTTTCCAGGGAAATGATGGTCTGTCTTGTGACATTGACTGCTTCGGCAAGCTCTTCCTGGGTGACTTTCCTTTCTTTCCTATACTGCATAATTTTAGTCTGCATCAACCGGGCTCCTTTCTTTCCTTCTGGTGCTGTTCATCAGATATTTTATGTTTAGCATGCTTTACATTTTAAGTATAGTTTGCTTTACTTTATTTGTCAAGTGCATTTTACATTTTTTATTTTTTGTTAAAGATTCAACTGCAAGGGCAAGACAGCAGGATAAGTTATCGCAAAAAAATTATGTGGGGAGTATTAAAATGGAGAAATTAGAAATAAGAATGAATCATGCATTGATTTATTGAAGTTCATGCATTTCGCAGTCCTGCTGAAAATCTTCCGCCTTATCTTCCCGATAATAATTTCCCTAGAGCGCACGCCCCACCATCAGGGCGCGCATATTTTCTGAACGGAAAGAAACACTTTTTTCTCGGCGTCCATTTTCCAACCCCTCCTTAATTACCTGCCCGGCTTTTCTATATCAAAGGTATCCTGTCCTATTGCTTACATTTCGTTCAATTTCAGCATAACAAAAGTACACGCGAAAGAAAAACAACAAAAACCTGCGCAGGAAATGTAAAATTGTTGTAGATAGACGGATGAAAAAAGCTGTGGGAACATCGTTGATCAATGTTCTCACAGCTCCTTATTTCTTATTATAAAATTGAGACCTCACTTAGATTATGAAACAGCATTCCCCGCCGTTCCTTCTGTATTATCACCAACATAAAGCGTCCGCATCAGCCACCAGAGCATAATCATGAAAAAAGTATAAGTCCAGACATTTATGGGAAGTACAAATCCATATGCATAAAAATAATCTATTTTAGTAATGTTCTCTTCGGTGGTTCC
>ERZ808054.629-NODE-629-length-29247-cov-4.079260_pt1 | contig 29247 bp, 42 predicted proteins | sample MGYA00380201_ERZ808054 | MGnify/ENA primary metagenome ERZ808054 (study PRJEB31490, sample SAMN06133419) | mouse gut metagenome | isolation source: Z5_2 | host: mice | place: China: Chengdu | collected 2015-05 ...
AAAGCAGATAACGATAGAAGAATGGATCACTATGTTGCAAAAGGACAGTAAAGAAGAAAGCATTTAACAGGAGTAAAGAAAGAATAAGGGGCGAATATAGTTGAAGCATGAAGGTGAAAATTTAAAATATTTGATAGGGCAGTTAAATGATCTAAAAGCAGAAATAGAAGAAAAGGAAATAAAGATACAAGAGCTTCAAAGAGAAATAGAAAAGATGAATCAAAGTAACTATTTAGAATCTGATTCGGTATCCTGTGGGAAGAAGGGAAAGCGGCCGTTAGGAACAGTAAGAATAACCGGGTTCCCATATCCCTATTATGAGCAGAAGAAAAAGTTGCTAGAAAAGAGGATAGGTAATTTAGCAGATAGGCAGCAGAAACTTTTGGAGTTAATTACTGTAATAGAAGAGAAGATAGAAGAAGTGAGTAATAGTAAAGTAAGAAGAATTTTATCTTTAAGGTATGTAGAAGGATTAAAATTAAAGGAGATAGAAGAAAGAACCGGATACTCCAAAGGAAGAATTTCTCAATTAATTGATAAATTTTTAAAAGATTAAAACAATTAAACAAAAAAGTGTGTTATAATTAAAATAAAAAAAGTGTGTCTTTTACATACATAGAAAAGATGGTCTATTCGACCATCTTTTCTCTACATAATTCATCAAGAGTAACACCAAGCGCATCTGCAAGTTGTATGGCAGTAGATACCCTACAGTCGTTACGGTTTTCAATTTCCTGTATAGTACGGCGTGGAACCCCAGAAAGCTGTACTAATTTAGGGACAGAAAGACCTTGCTTGGTTCGGATTTGTTTTAGGTTCATAGAAGCCTCCATTAAGTAAATAGGATAAAAAGACCTACTACTATAATAATTAACCATACAGTAGAAAAAACAAGTTCTAATACAGACTTTATTATGGATTTATTCATGTTGTGTTACAGATGGGATTATGATATAATAATGTTGAAGGAGTGGGAGGATTACTCCTCCCTTACCTTTATTGGATACTTTCTATAATCATTTTGATTACTGCAAGAAGAGTTCCAATTTCTAATGCGAGCTGGATAAGTGCTGAGACCACTTTTTTCAGCTCGTTTATTTTATCTACCATCCGTTTTGCACCTCCTTTCTATGTTTTAATTATAGCACATAAAATAGTGCTAGTCAAGTAAAATGTGAAAAGAAATTAATGTTTTTTGATAGTTAGTAAAGGTTAGATGATTTAATAAAAAATTATAAAATGATTACATAATATTTTTGTAGATAATAAGTATAGTGATGGAGTTGTTAAAATAATAAATAATAGATTTATAGAAATATGTATTTTAAGCATTTAGCAAATTAAAATAGCTAAGTGCTTTTCTTTTTGCATTAGAAGAGATAGGAAGGTGAGGTGATGGCAGGCTATGAAAACATAAAAGAGAAAGGTTTTGATAAACGAACCACGGGTGAACTACGGGAAATAGCAAGCAAAGGCGGAAAAGCGTCTGGAGAATCTAGGAAACGCAAGGCAGATTTTCGGCGTACACTGAACCAGCTTTTAACCCTAAAAATAGATAGTCCAGAGTGGACTCCTTTATTAGAATCTCTAGGGATTGATAGTACACTAGAAAGTGCCATTAATGCTGCTATGATAAAAGAAGCCCTTTCTGGAAATGTGAAAGCATATGAAGTGATTGCCCGATATTCAGGGCAGACAGAAAAAACAGAGATAGACCAAGAGGAACAAAAATTGCATATGGAAGTGGTTAAAGCAAAGATGGGAGTGGATAGTGAAGAGGAAGCTGTAGATGATGGGTTCTTAGAAGCATTGAAGGGAAGTGCTAGTACAGATTGGAATGAGATGGAAGATGAAGAGACAACCAATATTTAAGTTTAAGCCCTTTTCTGTAAAACAGAGGAAAGTATTAAATTGGTGGTGCAATTCCTCCCCAGTAAAAGAAAAAAATGGGATTATTGCTGATGGGGCAATCCGTTCAGGAAAAACTGTATGTATGTCATTGGGGTTTGTTTTTTGGGCAATGGAAAGCTTTAATGGGCAAAATTTTATTCTGGCAGGAAAAACGATAAGCTCTTTCCAAAGAAATGTATTAACCAATTTAAAAGCAATGCTTCGGAGTAGGGGCTATCTGTGTAACCACCATATTGCAGGCGAGACACCAAATATGTTAGAAGTAACAAGACATGGTAAAACAAATTATTTTTATATATTTGGTGGTAAAGATGAAGGTTCCCAGGAACTGGTACAAGGAATTACAGCAGCAGGGGCATTTTTTGATGAGGTGGCATTAATGCCAGAATCTTTTGTAAACCAAGCAACAGGACGTTGTTCAGTATCTGGTTCCAAATGGTGGTTTAACTGTAACCCAGATAGTCCGATCCATTGGTTTAAATTAGAATGGATCGATAAAAGAAAAGAAAAACAGTTATTATATCTTCACTTTGAGATGGATGATAATTTGTCCTTAGAGGAAGAAGTGAAAAAGAGATACCAGGAGATGTATTCTGGTGTCTTTTTTTTGCGTTATATAAAAGGGTTATGGGCAGTTGCAGAAGGCCTTATTTATACTTCCTTTATAGAGAGGAATATCTATCAAGAAGATAGCAGGCCAAAAGGACTAGAATATTTATCTATAAGGACAATTTCCATAGATTATGGGACAACGAACCCATGTGTATTTTTAGATATTTATGATGATGGGACGGTTATTTGGGTAGACAGGGAATATAGATGGGATAGCCGTATAGAAAAGCGACAAAAGAGCGATAAGGAATATGGAGAGGATATGAAGGAGTTTATGGGGAATAATCCAGAGCTTCAATGTGAAATAGTATCCGATCCTTCTGCTGCCAGTTTTATAACAGAATTACGTGGGCGTGGATATGTAGTTACTGCTGCCCAAAATGATGTATTAGATGGGATTCGGGTAGTGTCATCTTTATTTACACAAGGGAAAATTAGGGTTCATAAGAGATGTGAGGGCCTAATAAAAGAATTACGCTCTTATGTTTGGGACGAAAAAGCAGTAAAACGAGGGGAAGAGAAACCATTAAAACAATTAGACCATGGGCCAGATGCGTTAAGGTATTATTGTTTCACAAAACTTCCAGAATGGAGAAGGGGAATATAGATGTCAAAGAGAAGCCGAAAGAAACAGGAAAATGGAAAAAGTACAATAAAGGTAAAGGATGCGTTTTCGAACCCTATAGCAAGGCTTGGAGTTGGGACACAAGATTTATTGCAGGCTACAGAATATCCTCTTACTAGAATGACACAGAACCACCAGCTTCTTACCAGTTTATACAGAGAAAATTGGATTGCACAAAATATTATTTCTACCATTCCAGATGATATTGTTAGAAAATGGTATACCCTACAAAGTATAACACCAGAACAGATGGAAGAGTTACAAAAACTAGAAAGGATTGTACATCTACGGAAGTCTATTTTAGAAGGAATGTATTGGGGAAGGCTTTATGGTGGGGCAGCAGGGCTTATTCTCATTAAAGGGCAAAATAATCTATCGGAACCATTGGATTATGGATTTATCTTACCAGATACATTCCTTGGGATACATATTTTGGATAGGTGGAGTGGGATTTATCCAGAATCGGAAATCGTGGCAGATGTAGCAGACCCTGATTTTGGGCTACCAAAGTATTATTCTATCCGTGATGAGGAGACAGGAGTTATGGTATCCAGAGTACATCACAGCCGCATTGTCCGGTTTATAGGAAGGGAGCTGCCTTATTATGAGAAGGTAGCAGAGCTTTACTGGGGTGAATCAGAACTAGAAGCAATATATCATGAGCTGGTAAAACGGGATAATGTTTCTTCTAATATAGCAGCCCTTACATTCCGGGCAAATATCAATTATATGGAAACAGATTCCTTGGATCAAATGCTTGCGATTAATAATACAGAAGCACAACGTAGGTTTTGGGAAACATTACGGGCGCAAAGTGTGATAGAAAGTAACTTTGGTACAAGGCTAGTGAATAAAGGAGATGCCATACATAATACACAATACACGTTTACAGGGCTTCCTGAAGTATATGATCGTGTGATGATGGATGTAGCAGGGGCAGCAAGAACCCCTGTAACAAAGTTATTTGGTCGTTCTCCTGCAGGAATGAATTCCACAGGCGAGAGTGACATGAATAACTATTATGATTATATAGACGGGTTAAGGGAAAATTATTTCCGTCCTATTTTGGAAAAAATATTGCCAATTATGGCATTGTCTGTCTGGGGAGAGGTACCAGAGAATATTCAAATTGATTTTCCGCCTCTTCAAACACCAGATTCAGAGGAATTAGCAACGATTGCAGAAAAGAAAACACAATCCATTTTATCTGTTTATCAAAGCGATTTAATGGATGCAGCAACTGCTAAAAAAGAGCTGAAAGGATTGTCAGAGGAAATTGGCTTATTTCATAAGATAACCGATGAGGATATAAAGCGAAGTGAGGGAAAAACATATTCTGATTATAAATCTATGCAGGACCCAATGGCAGGGTTGATGGTTCCTTCTTATGGGGAGGAAGCATAAGGAATGGTAAAATATATAAAACCTCCTGATAAGGAAGAAGATGTGATGGCATATCTTCGTTTTTTGTATTTGAAAACAGAGCAAAGATTAATTCATGAAATAAAAAGAAAACGTGCCCATAATTATGTAGATTATGCAGAAGTAGCAGCATTAGAACGGACACAGAAAATCTTACAGGATATGGTGGATAATAGCTGGGATTATATTCCAGTTATGTTAGAAAAAATATTCTATAAAACAGAAAAGGCAGCGAAAGGGTATGCCAATGCCAGAAGCCTTACGATTGCACAAACAAGTGCCATACAACAATTATCTAATAATTTGCTTGGAGAAGTGATGGAGGCTTCTGCTTCCGCACAAAAAAGTGTTGAGAAAATCTTTTTGTTGGCAAGGCAAGAAGAGGATGCCCTTAGAAAAGCAGCCTTGAAAACCGTAACAGAAAATAAGGCAGCAGGATATGGTGCCAGACAAGCAAAAGTAGATATGGAAAAAATCCTAAGAAGCCAGGGAATTACTTCTTTTACGGATAAAGCAGGAAGGAAGTGGAGCTTATCTGATTATTGTAATATGGCAACTAGGACAACCGCTAGGCAGGCGCAAGTAGCAGCAATCTTAACAGCAGACCCAGGGCATGATTTATATAAGATTGTAAAGATAGGGGCTACCTGCCCTGTTTGTGCTCCATTAGAAGGAAGGGTATATAGCCGTTCTGGGACGAATCCAGAGTATCCCGCCCTTACAAAAGCATTTGGGAAGATAGATACAGCGGGTAGTGATGATATTAGTAATACCTATTTGAATATTCATCCAAATTGCCTTCATTCGATTGTGAAGTATACAACTATTGGAAAAAGTGAAGAACAAATTCAAAAAGACAAGGATTTCTCTAGTTTTGAAAAGAACCCTATCACGAATGATCCGCGAAGTAAGAAACAGATAGAAGCATATAGAGAGAAAGTACGAAATCGGCAAAAACTCTTGAGAGATAAAAAGCAACATAAGGCATACCAAGAAGTTCTTGGGAATAAGGTGCCAAAAGACTTTGAAAAATTCCGTGAAATGAAGTATAATAAAACGGAACAGTGGAAAGAAACACAAGCTATTTATCAAAAGACAAATGCTTATAATAAAATAATTGCTAATGAGCCAGAAATTACAGCAGATTTAAGGAAGGTTTCAGATACTACTGGGGTTTCTATGGTGGGCTTGGAATATCGTATAAAAACAAAAGAATCCTTTATGAGAAAAATAGGGACAGATAGTAAATATAGTTTAGATTCAAAGGTAATTACAGATACCATTCATGCAACAAATGATGTAATTCGATATACCTATCAAGATAGTGCTTTAAACCTTTCCAATGCTTATAAAAGTGTGACAGATGTTTTAAAGAAAAAGGGATATAAAGCAGTAAAAGTAAAAAATACTTGGTTGAATCATTCTTCTGCTTATAAAGGTGTCAACTGTATTTTTCAAGCACCTTCTGGACAGAAATTTGAAATTCAGTTCCATACACCAGAAAGTTTTAAACTTAAAAATGGAGTCATGCACAAACTTTATGAAGAAGCAAGAAAAGACACTACCACACCAGAAAGAAGAGCTGAATTAAATAAAAAGATGTTTGAGTTATCAGAACAGTTAGAGATACCTGCAAATATAGGGCAAATTAATTAGGAGGTTTTATGAAAGATTTCTATTTTGTTTATGGTTATGACAAAAAAAAGGCAAATCGTTTATATCGGTTTTATAATGGAAATTTTGAACGATATGATAAAAATACTAATTTATGGGTGCCAGCACCAGAGCAAGCTTGTATTTTTGTGGGGGAAGATTGGGATTACGATGAAATAACGGCTGAAGAAGCAGAAAAAATTAAAGAAATTTTATTAGTTTAGTATGATAAAGAAAACATTTTGTTAGGAGAGGAAGAAAAAAGAATAACATATGAAAAAGAAAAAGTTAAAAAAGAAAGGAAAATAGAATGATTGCATATTATGGCTATACGATAAGCCCCAACCAGATGGAAACGGTTGAGGGCTTTTTAATTTGCCGAAATGTACCAATTGCCCGGACGGGAGAAATGGAATATTTGGAAAGCGAATTGAAGCTAGAGGGAGATAGTTCGAAAGTAGTAAAAGTATACCGTTCTCCTGAAGAGGTATTTTCCGAAGAGGCTTTATCTAGCTTTGAAGGGAAACCTGTAACAGAGGAGCACCCGCCAGATTTGCTTACTCCAGATACTTATAGTATCTATGCGAAAGGCCATGCGCAAAATGTGAGGAGGGGCGAAGGAAAGTGGAAAGAACATGTAGTTGCTGATTTGCATATCCAAGATGAATCTTTGATAAAGGCAATCCAAGAAGGAAAGAGGGAGATAAGCTGTGGATATGAATGTAGTTATACAGATAATGGAGATGGAAGCTATTCGCAACACCATATCCGGGGAAACCATATTGCGGTAGTAATGCGTGGAAGAGCCGGGAAACAAGTTGCGATTTTAGATTCAAAAAAGAAAGTAGAAACCATAAAACAGCCAGAAAGGAAGGAAAAAATGAAAAAGAACCATTTATTTTTTAAACTCTTTGCCAAAGCAGCCAAGGATGCATCAGCAGAAGAGTTGGAGACATTGGCAGCGGACGCAGCAGATGTCATGGAGGAAGCAGCCGATCAAGGGACAGAAGTAGAAAAGAAAGAAGAGGAGAAAAAAGAAGGAAAAGAAAATCAAGATGCTTCTAGTTTAGATAGTAAGCTAGATATGATTTTACAGCTGCTTGGAAAGAAGAAGGAACTAGAACAGGACAAGGACCCACTAGATAGCCTGATAGAAAATCTTACAGAGGGGAAAGCAGCTACAACAGAGGCAAAGGTAGTGCCAGCAGAAGAAAAAGACCAAGCTGCTTGTGCAGCAGATAAAGCAATCTTAGTAGAGATAGTAAAACAGATCAGGCCTGTTATTGCTAAGATTAAGGATAGCGCAGACAGAAAAGCGGTTACGGATTCGCTGATTTCTTATATAACCAGTGGAGAAGTAAATGAAATGGAGAAAATTGTACAGACAACAAAGGAAAATGTAGCACATGCAAAGGATGCTACATCCCATATTGATTTGGATGCCTGTCAAAAAGCGTATGATGCTATGAATCCACACAAGAATGGAGGAAAAAAGGAATGAAAGGAAAAGTAATTGGAAGGACTATGACACATGGATATGCGGGGGATTATGCCAGGCAGCCAGATATGATTATTGATGTACACGCATTAGGCGGGACAGAGCCAGTGGCATTTGGTATGCCTTTGGTTTATAACAAAGAGAGCCAAGTAATTGGTTTTGGGGAAAATAATGTGGCAGCAGATTTTGTAGGTGTGGCATCTAGGGAAATCAAGAGTGCAACAGAATATCTTTCCCAGTCAGTTGGTAAGTATCAACCTAACGAGGCAGTTAGTGTATTCAAACGAGGTTGTATCAATGTATTGTGTAAAGTAGGGACACCAAAATTAGGTGGCAAGGTATATATTAGGGTGGTAGCAAATGAGAGTATTCCTACAGGCGTGGTAGGAGGTTTTGAGGCAGCAGAGGATACGGGAAAGACAATCGAACTTACCAATTGTGAGTGGCATGGGGAAAAAGATACTAATGGAGTAGCAGAAATGAGAATATTAAGCTGCAATAGGGCATAATAGGGAGGATTAAGATGGGAAAATATAAAAATATGGGTACATTTGATGGAGGCATGGTGACAATGCCTTCTGCTGGTTCTGTAACAGCACAGAAGTTTCGGACAATGGATGAAGCTGCTATTGCTAGTGGAGGGGCATTTTTACAGTCGGAATTGGAAAAAAGGGATCAGGTAATTAGGCAGCCTTTAACAAGTTTTACTTATGGAAGGGATATTCCAATCCGTGTAGGAGGCGGCTGGGCAGAATATGTATCTGCTATGAGTGTGGGATATGGAGTGACAGGGGGAGGTGAAGATGGGCCAGTCCATGCAGGTGGGGCAAATGGGATACCATTAGTCCAGGCAGATTTTGATAAGGAATTATTTAAGACACATATTTTTAGTGTTGGGATGAGAATTATGTTTGTGGATATGCAGCGGGGAAATATGACAGGGAGAAGTTATGAAAGCATATTAAGAGATGGAATTCGAATGACCTATGATAAACATATGGATGCAAATGCTTATGTTGGCATTAAGAGATATGGTTCAACAGGGCTAGTCAATAACCCGAATGTAAAAATAACAAATGCCGCTACAGTAGGAAGCAGCACAAAATTTAAGGATAAAACAACAGATGAAATCCTAAGCGATATAAATAATGCCATTTTAGCGGTATGGGAACAGGCAGAATATGATCGGGACGCTATTCCAAACCATATCTTAATGCCATATGAGCAGTTTAATTATTTGGCAACTACAAAGGTTTCCGATTTGGCAGAAAAAACGATTCTGACTTTCTTATTAGAAAATAATGTAGCAAGAAATAACGGGGCAGATTTATACATAGGGGCAGTTTCATGGTGCAAGGGAGCAGGGCTTGGCGAGACAGACCGTATGGTAGTTTATATTAATAAAGAAAAATATCTTGCAATGGATGAGCTAGTTCCATTAAGCCGGGCAATGACACAAGCAAATGCCACAAATGTATGTTATGATACGGCATATCTAGCAAACCTATCAGAATTACAACTGTTTTATGAAAACATTATGTTATATGTAGATGGGATTTAAGGGGGATAGCGATATGTTCATTACTTGTAAAAAAAATCTGGAGATTCGGGAAAAGGGAAATACAGTAGCCATACCAAAAGACTTTGTAGGAGAACTGCCTAGCTGGGCTGAAAATAATTGGCTGGTGAAAGCCGCTATCCTTGATGGGGTGATAATTGCATTGAAAAACAGTTCTGATAGGGAACTGGAAAGGGCAGAAGAACAAGAGAAAGTAGTAGATGAGGCAACAGAAGGAGAAGCTTCACAAAAAGGGAGAAAAAAATAAAAGGGTGATACTATGTCTGGGCAGTTTTATGGGTTGATAGAAGCAGCAGCGAATTTAACACAACAAGGAGAAAAAGGAACATATACTTCAGAAATGTTTCAAGAGGATTTTCCCCAATTTGTGAAAAAAGTAAAACAAGAAGAGGGAATGGAGCCAGAGATACAATGTTTGGTGCCTGCTGCCATGCTCCAGGTATTTCTTCAAAATGTGAATGAAAGTATCCTTCCTAGCCGTTATTGTGGAATGTGGAGATATGCTGCCGGCTTATATGTGGCACATTTTTCTACATTATATTTAAAAACATATTCGGACGGTTCTGTGTCAGCAGCACAAGCAGCAACAAAAGGGCAGCAGGCAGGGTTAGTGAGTGAAGCGGCGATGGGGGATACTTCTATAAAATATGACAATACAGCGGTTATGGCTGCACAGGCAAAATGGGGAAGCTGGAATTCTACCCAGTATGGGCAACAATTAATTACCATGGCAAGAATGATAGGAATGGGTGGGATGTATATTGTGTGAGAACCCAATTTTTGGTAGCTGGTATACAGATAGTATGGCAATTTATCGGAATAAAGAAAGAACGATCCATCATGTGGATAAAAAGGAACGAATCCTTGTAGAAGAGAATATCCCATGCCGTATTTATAGTACACAAAAGAATGTATCCAATCGGGGTAATACTGCTTTTTTACTTCAGGAAACAGATAAGGTAGCATGTGATTTAAGTGTAAAAATAAAAACAGGAGATGAGATTTTTATTGTACGTGGTGGTATGCTGGGGAAAAAGAAAGAAGCAGAACGCTATTTGGCAGGAAAAATACAGGAGTTTTATGATCCAGTTGGCGGAGTTCTTTCTGGTTTGGAACATCAAGAGATAGCATTACTACAAGATGATTTTATCTAAGGAAGAAGGGGAAGAAATGTCAACGTTTGGGCAAGCGACTAGGAAACGGTTTGAACAGCTAAGAAAGCAGGGGCAAGATGTTATTAAAATAGCAACAGAAGTAGCAGAAGGTGCTACTATAGCGGCAATAGAAAGGGCAACAGAGTTGACGCCGCCTCATAGTGCAAACATATCAGGTGTTAATACAAGAGAAAATGGAATGGCACAGTCATGGGAGGAAGATAGTATATCATCTCCCATTGTTTCAGCTGGATATATTAAAACGATATTAGGGAATAATAAGATGTATGCTTCTTATGTGAATGATGGGCATGATATGAATGAACATTTTGTACCAGGGCTTCATATAGATAAGCAGGGCCATACCATTTATTATGATGACAAAGAAGAAGGTGGAATTATGGTAGGAACAAAAACAGGGTATGTAAAAGGCTTGTATATGAAGCAGGCAGCAATTGGAAGATATAAAAATGTGGTAAAGAAAGAACTGGATAAGCGTATTCGGGAGAATTTTCAATGAGATTTACATTAGAAAACTTGATAAATTCTATAGCAGGACAAGTAAAAGAAATTTGGCCGGAAATTCCAGTATACAGTAATCCAAATCAGCAAGGGACGAAAACCCCTTGTTTTTTTATTTTTTTTATGCCAACAGATATGGAAAGTAGAATGGGACGCCGTATGCAGAAAAATATAGGGGTTGATTTGGTGTATATTACAAAAAGGAACCTACCTAATGCTTATGATAGTATGGTTTCAGTGGCAGATGTTTTGGATTACAAGATGGAATTTGTAGAATATGTAGAAAATAAAGAAAAACAGAAACTTCGTGCATTGGAAAGGGAATGGAAGATAGATGATGGGGAGTTACATTACCAGTTTTATATCAAACCAATCGTTTCTGTTGCAGAGACAATACCATGGATAGAAGAAATTGAAAAATTGGAGGAAAAGATAGGAGATGGAATCTATAGATAAGGCAGGGCAGAAAAAGTATAAAACAGAAATCCTATTAAAAAGCAAACGTTTTAAGAAGTATCAAATAGATTTTTTAAAAGCTCTTCTTACAGAACCAGAATATACATTAAAAGAAGCAGAGCAGATAGTAGAAACGTTTTTTGGAAAGGAAGGGGAGGAGTAATGGCAGGAGGGACATGGAACAGCCAAAATAAGTTACAGCCAGGGGTTTATATTAATGTTATATCCAGAATGGCACAACCTATTAGTATAGGGGATAGGGGAATTGTTGCCATTGCAAAGGAATTATCATGGGGACCAGAAGGAGAAATCATTGCCATAAAAGCAGGTGATGATTTTACGCCAATGATTGGATACGATCAAACACATGAAAAGGCATTGTTTTTGCGGGAAATGTTCAAAGGAAGCGAAAGAAGTAATGGGCCAGTAAAGGTATTTTTATACCGGTTAAAGGGGATTGCTTCTGAAAAGGCGAAAGGAAAGATAGGCGGCATTACGGTGGAAGCAAAATACCCAGGCAGCAGGGGAAATGATATTTTTATTTCTGTGTCGGAGAACCCAGATAAGGAAGGGGAATTTGAAGTAGAGACCATAGTAGATGGTTTGGTAAAGGATTCCCAAGTGGTACAACAGATAACAGAATTAAAGGCCAATGCGTGGGTGGTATTTTCAGGAGAAGAGGAAGTATCTGCTTCTGTGGGTATGGCATTGACAGGTGGAAAAGATGGCACAATCAATCCAGCCGCCCATTCGGAGTTCCTTTCTCTTTTAGAATCCTATTTGTTTCATGTCCTAATTTATGATGGGACAGATAAGGTAGTACAAACAGCATATATTTCTTTTATCCAACGTATGAGGAATAGGATAGGAAGAAAATGCCAGGTGGTGATGGCGGAGATAGAGGCGAATTCAGAAGCGGTTATTTCCGTTGCCAATGGAGTTGTTTTGACAGATGGGACAACTTTAACACCACAACAAGCAACTTGGTGGGTAGGAGGTGCAGAGGCTGGGGCAAATTATAACCAATCTCTTGTTTATGCGCAATATCCACAAGCTGCTGATGCACACCCAAGGCTTACAGGGGATCAGGTAGATGAGGCATTAGCAAAGGGCCAAATTGTTTTTTTTGAAGAATTTGGAAGTGTAAAGATGGTGTCTGATAATAATACATTAGTAACTTATTCGCCAGATAAGGGAGAGGCATTTTCTTTTAACCAGGTGATCCGTATTATGGATTCATTTGCCAATGATACATACCAGAATTTCTCTAAAAATTATATTGGAAAAACACAAAATAATGAGACAGGAAGAGATTTGCTAAAAGCATGGATTTGTGGTTATTTGAATGAAATGCAGGCAAACGGGGGAATCCAATCTTTTACATCAGATGATGTATTGGTAGAAGCAGGGGAGGCATTGAATTCTGTAGTAATTCATGTAGCAATCCAGCCAGTAGTAGCGATTGAGAAAATTTATATAACCGCTACATTAACAGACGAATAAGGGGGACCATATGGGATTTTTATTAGAAAGAGATTCTTTAAATGGGAAAGCAGGAAAAGCATTTGCCGTTATTAATGGAAGAAATATAGAGATGTTTGGCCTTAAAAAGTTCCAAGCAGATGCCGAATTTCAAGAATCTGATTTTAAAGTAGTGGGCACAAATTTAGTGCAGAAGAAAACATCAGGTGTTTTATTAACTGGGTCTGCTACCATATATTATGGGACACCAGAATTTTTAAGTATGCTTCAGACTTATTTAAAAACAGGGGCACTACCATACTTTACATTTCAGATCACGAATGAAGATGAAGGAAGTACCGTAGGTAGGCAAACAGTGGCGTTATATAATGTAAAGCTTCAGAAACTGCCTATTGCGATGCTGGATGCAGACACAGAATATCTTACCATGGATATTTCCTTTAGTTTTACAAATGTAGAGGTATTAAACGCATTTCATAACCCAGAACAACTAGGACAGAATTAAGGAGGAAATATGAGTACATTAAAAGCATTTTTACAGCCAACAGTAGCAGGGCAGACAAAAGAAGTGATTCTATCAGAGCGTTTTAAGGAAAAAGATGGGACAGTAGTTCCTTTTGTAATCCAAGCCATTAGCCAAGAGGAAAATGATCGGTTGTGTCAACAATCACAAAAGAGAGAGATTATAAAGGGGCAGCAGATAGAACGACTAGATCGCTCTTTATATACAAGACGCTTAATTTTAGCTTGTGTGAAGGAACCAGATTTAAAGGATAAAGAAATTTGTGATTATTATGGGGTAATCGATCCATTAGAAGTGGCAGGGAAAATGTTGAGCGTTGGAGAATATGGCATATTGGTGGATGCCATTATGGGGTTGAATGGGGTAAATGACGCACAGGAGAAATTAGAAGAAGCAAAAAACTCCTAAATGGGGACGACATGGATACGCAAATCGCCTATTATATGTTTGCGAATCATGGACGGTTCCCAGGGGAAATTGCAAAACTTTCCGAAAATGAAAAAATTTTAATTTATCAAATGGCAATAAAAGAAATTAAAAGCAGACCGAAATAAGGGAGGGGAAAAGGATATGGGAGTGATAAGAGAAACACTTATATTGGCAGATCAGTTTAGTAATTCCTTTTCCCGCTTTTTGGATTTAGGAAATACAGCAGCAGGACAGATGGAGAATATTGATTCTTTGACCCAAAAGGCAGCAAATTCTTCTGTTGCTAGTGCACAAAAAATAGAAGCTATGAATGATATATTATCAGCTCAAGAAAAACTGCATGATGTTCAAACAAAGAAGATACAGCTACAGGAACAAAAAGTGAATCAATTAGCAGAAAAATACAATAAACTGGCAGATTCGAAAGGAAAAGATGCAAAAGAAACGTTAAATGCAGCTATAGCATTAAGTAATGCGCAGATAGCTCAAGAAAAGCTTAGAATGGCAGCAGCAAATACAATCGTTTTAATAGGTAATCAGAATAATAAAATACAAGAGTTTGCGGATAAAATGTCAACTGTTGAAAAGGTAACAAAAGAAGTAACAAGTGCTCAAGAAAAACATAATAAGAAGGTAAAAGAAACAAATAATTCCGCTGAAAAACTTCTTTCTACTATAAAAAGTGTGGTAGCAGTAGCTGCTGGGTTTACTTTAGGAAAAAAGATTATAGGGCTTGCAGATGAAATGACACAAACAGCGGGGCGATTATCTCTTATGGTGGATGAAAATGAGACAGTTGCAGAACTGCAAGATAAAATTTATGCTTCTGCACAACGATCAAGAGCTTCTTATCAAGATACGGCAGATGCCATTGCGAAGATGGGATTAAATGCAGGAAATGCGTTTCAATCGAATGATGAGCTTATTGCATTTATGGAACAAGTGAATAAACAGTTTGTGATAGGAGGGGCATCTTCCCAGCAGATGTCAAATGCAATGGTTCAGCTAACACAAGCAATGGCTTCTGGTGCATTACGAGGGGAAGAATTAGGTTCTATTCTTGATGTAGCACCTGGGATTGCAAGGAATATTGAAAAAGCCATGGGCTGGGCAGAAGGTTCTATAAAAAGTTATGCAGAAGAAGGGGCTGTTTCAGCAGGTGTTGTAAAATATGCTTTACTGGCAATGGCAGAGGAGACAAATGCCCAGTTTGATGCAATCCCAAAAACATGGGGCCAGGCATTTACACAGCTACAAGGGATTGCTGTTAAATCATTTGAGCCTGTATCAGAGAAAATAAATCAATTTCTTAATTCAGATACAGGAGAAACGATTTTTTATGGCATGGCAGCAGGTATTGAATTTATGACAGAGGGAGCTTCAAAAGGAATTGATTTCATAATAACAGGGATAGAGTTTATTGGAGATAATTGGGAAGCTGTATCTGGAATTTTAATAGGGGCTGCAATAACAATAGGGGCAGCTATGGTATTATCAGGGACACAATCTATGCTTGCCTGGATAGCAGCAACTTGGCCGTTTATATTGATAGCAGTATTGATAGCAACAATTATTTATGGGGCACTGAAAGCTGGGGCAACATTTGAACAGATAGGCGGAGTAATTGGGGCTGTTTTTGGAGGAATATATGCAGTTGGATATAATCTAGTAGCAGATTTATGGAACCTTTTTGCAAGTTTTGCAGAGTTTTTCGCTAATGTACTTAATGATCCAGTAGCAGCGATTGCACATTTAGTGTTTGATTTATTTGATAGTATTTTGGGTATGGTGGAAACAGTGGCTAATGCGATTGATGCGTTAGTTGGAACCAATATGACATCTGCTGTTTCTGGGTTCCGAGAAAAAATGAATAATTGGGTAGATGATACATTTGGAGAGAACGCAGTTAAAATTGAAAGAATGGCTCATATTGATACCAAGCAAACAGCCGAAAAGGGAAGTAAAATTGGAACAAAATTAGGAAAGAAAATGGATAATATAGATTTTAGTATGGAATCTATAAAAAATAATTTAGCAGGGTTTTCAGACTTTGGCAATGTTTCCAATATTGATAAGGTTGGGAAAGTAGGAAAAATTGAAAAAGATGTAAACCTAGCAGATGAAAATATTAAGTTGCTGAAAGATATGTCAGAACGTAAGTATGTAGCTTTAGTAAACCTAACAATGCCGCAAACAAATGTTTCTGTAAACCAAAATGTAACAGGAGGAAGCCCATCTGATATGAATATGATAGCCGATTATTTAGCAAAACGCCTTGAAGCTGACAGAGAAGCACATAGCAGCCTGAATTATGGATAGGAGGGTATTATGGGAGGAAGATATAGTTTTTTTATTGGCATCCATCAAAACATTATAGAGATTCCAGTAAATCCACAGGAATATACTATTTCCTATCCTGCTGAAAATAAAATATATAATATCCTATCTATTGGAGATGTGGCTTTGCCAGAGCTGCCATCTCTTATGGAAGTGGCGTGGGATTCTTATTTTCCAGGAAATTCACAAGATGGTATGTTGATGGGGCATACATGGAAACAGCCTGAAAGGTATATTAAAACAATAAGGGAAGCCATGGAAAAGAAATATGTAGTGGATTTGGTAATTAGCCGTTATGAAGCAGATGGAAATAAAATGTTTGATACCAATGTAAGTATGATTATACAAAATTTTGAAATTACAGAAAAGGGGGGAGAAATAGGGGATATTTATTATAAAATCTCCATGAAAGAGTATAGAGAATTTGCTCCCAAAATAATACAGATGGGAAAAGGGGACAACCAGATTATTGTACAGGAAGAAAAACAAAGGAAAACAGAATTAGTAGTGTGTGTAGGGGCGAAAGTAATTGCAAATGGGAAGTATTGGTATAGTTCTTATGGTGACAAGCCATATGGGATAGCAAATAATAAGCAGACTACCATACAAAGAATTCTTTCTGATCCTTCAAGGGAGTACCCTATTTTAATAGGACAACTAGGCTGGGTAAAAGAAGAACAGTTACAGGTGATAGCATGAATCTAAATTTATTTGTGTATAATATCCAAGAAAATTCTATGTATGATTATGCAGATATAACAGAAGAAATTACGGTTACTACGAATCGGAGTGGAAGTGCGGGGAAACTTCAGTTTACATATTTAAAAAAGGCACAAATACCAGTGAATATGACAGAGGGGGCAAAGGTACAATTTTATGTGGATAGCCTGCCCGTTTTTGAGGGGTATGTGTTTTCCATGGAACAAAATCGTTGGGGAAGTGTATCCGTAACGGCATGGGATCAGATTCGTTATCTGCTTGGCAATGAAAGTTATTCTTTTATAGGGATGCAACTTGGTGAAATTATTACACAGATTGCGGTAGATAAGCAGTTAAAAACAGGGGAATTAGAAAGTACAGGTTATGCCATTCCTTATTTAACAAAAGAGGATACTAAGTGTTTGGATATTATCGAGTATGCTTCTATGCTAACACAGAATAATACAGGTAAAGTATATACTTTTTATGATGAATTTGGGAAGCTTTCTTTGAAAGAAGCAGGGCATATGGTTAGTAATTGCATAATAGGAAATGGTAGTTTGCTGACAGAATATAAATATAAGTCAGATATTGATTCGGAAACGTATAATCAAATAAAGCTTGTAAAACCAAATAAAAAAACTGGGAAAGCAGATGTGTACTTATTTAAAGATAGTGAAAATATTAAAAAATGGGGGATTTTACAATTATATGAAAAGGTAAATGAAAATTTGAATGAAGCACAAATAGAGCAACAAGGAAATACCATGATGGCTTATTATAACCGGGTGTTAAAAAGTATATCTGTAGAAGCAGTAGGAGTAACCGGAATACGGGCTGGCATGATGGTATTATTTCAAGTTGCTGATATACCAGAATTAGAGAAAGGATATGTTCTTTTACTGGATAAGGTAAACCACAAATACTCAAAAGAAGGACATAACATGACATTGGATGCAAAAATTTTATTGATATAAGAAAGGAAAAGAAAGGTGGAGTTTATAGATGCGATACAAGGGGTAGTAGCAGATTGTGTAAAAGGAATGGATATGTTAGATGTGGGATATGCAACAGTTGTTAGTGTATCACCATTGATTATCCAAACACAAGCAACCCAGACAAAGATTAGGGAACCTGTTGCGGTTCCTACCAATTTGGTAAAGTTCCGTGATGAGGTTTGTCCATGTTGTGGAGAAAAAATTGTGATTAACCCAGGTCTTAAAGCAGGGGATAAAATTTTATATTTAAAAGCAAATGCAGGGCAAAATTATATTGTTTTAACGAAAGTAGAGTGATGGAAATGGCTACATTACCAGAATCATCTGGCTTTTATGCTTATCAGGCAGAAATAGCGGATTATCCAACAGAGACATTTCTTGTTGATCCAGCAACACATAGAATGATAGGCGTACAAGGCGGGCAGGAAGCGATGCGGCAGATGGTAGAAATTACTTTAAATATAGAAAGATATAAATACCAAATCTATTCCCCTAATGCAGGCGTGCAGCTTCAAGAATTAATAGGGCAAAGACCAGAATATGTAACAAGTATGTTAAAACGTAGAATTACAGATGCGTTACTGGTAGATAGAAGAATCCTTTCTGTCCATGATTTTCAATTTTCTATCCAGTTCGGTCAAGTACATTGTACCTTTCAAGTTTTAACTGTGTATGGAGAGATAGAGGGGGAGGTGACAGTTTGATTGATTTTAGTAAAAAACATATAAAAATATCTTGGCGGAACAGTTGAAGCAAGTTCCAGAAGAATTTGATAAAAGGGAAAAATCTATCATACAAACAGCATTAGGGCCAGAAAGTTGGTATTTAGAGGGTTTCTACCTTGATTTGGATAATATACAAAAAAATGCCCATGCAAGGACTGCAAAGGGAAACAGTTTAGACCTAAAGGCGGAAGAGAGAGGGATTTATCGTAAAAAAGCTACTTGTGCCATAAAGAAAGGAATTTTTAATATGCCAATTCCAATTGGTACTCGTTTTTCTACTGCTTCACAGCCTAGGTTGGTTTATTATGTTACAGAGTGGTTTGGGAAGGCAGAGGAGGGCTATGAATATCAAATGAAATGTGAGGAGGCTGGTGAACAAGGAAATAGTTATTCAGGACATCTGCTTGCCATTGATTATGTGAATGGTCTGGAATCGGCAGTATTAACTTCCTTGCTTTTTAATGGAACCGAAGAGGAGAGCGATGATTCTTTGCGCGAAAGGTATTTTGAATCCTTAAAAGTACCACCTTTCGCGGGGAATATAGCAGCATATCGGAGTGAAATATTGGCAATTGACGGGGTTGGGGCAGTACAAGTGTATCCTGCATGGCAAGGAGGAGGGACAGTACTTTGTAGTATTCTTGCTGCGGATTTTAATGTAGCGGAATCTGAATTAATAAGAACTGTGCAAGAGATCATTTGCCCAGTAGAAATAGGAAGCATGGTTCCATCTGCAAACGGGTATGGTATAGCCCCGATTGGTGCAGTAGTTACCATCACTACTGCTACAGAATGTATTTTAGATATATCTATGGAAATCCAGATGGAAAGTGGCAAGGCAGTTGATTATCAGGAACAGATTAGGGATAAGATAGAAGCATATCTTTTTACTGTCAGAAAACAATGGGGGAAGTCAGTAGGGACAAGAAAAGTAGAATATAGCATGATGGTATATATTGCTAGGATTATCTATGAAATTTTAACAATACAAGGCATTATTAATGTAACAAAAGTTACCATAAACGGAGAAGCAGAGGATATGGTCTGTATTGAAAATGTAAGTGTACAACAGATTCCAGTATTAGGGCAGGTGGTGGTTCGTGGTTAATCTATTGATGATGTTGCCAGAATGGTTTCAACAAATAGAAGAGTTTAAACAGATTATGGCGGTAGAAGGAAACATGCTGGAGAAGGTAGAAAAAAATATGGAGGAGGTATACCAGAACCATTTTATTAAAACAGCAGATAAAGAGATTATATCGGATTATGAAGGTTGGATGGAGATAAGGAATCAGGCAGGGGAATCTTTGGATTATAGAAGAGAACGGGTTTTGCAGAAATTGAATACATTGCCACCTTTTACGATATGGTTTTTAAGGAATCGCCTTAAGGAAATGCTAGGGGAAGATGGATATTTATTAGGTGTAAACCCTGCTGCATGTACGTTGGAGATTCGGATTATTTCAGATAGGCCACGAGCTGTAGAGATGGTATTTGATCTCATGCGTGATATACTTCCAGCCCATTTATATCTTGCAATGATCCGACAGTATATAGATTCTTATTTTGTAAAGATAAGAATGGAAAGTTTATTGACTTTTAAAGGGGAATTTTATCCCCGTTATAATTTACCCTATCTTATGTATGATGGGACAGCACCTTATGGCAGATATAAGTATAATGGCTATAAAACCGATTCCTTTGTGGACTTATATCCTACGAAACTTTCTGTTCATATACCACGTTTGTTTGTATATGATCACATTCCTAAAATGGGGCTACATGATAAAGCAAAGCAACAAATCAAAAATAAAGAAACAAAGATTTTTTATCTATCAGAAACAAACCCTAAAGTTGGGATAGAAAATCGGTTAAAAATAAAAACAGCTCATAAAGGAAGTGTTCCAACCTATCAGGTTTCTTTAACCGTTGGGAAACACCTAACACAATATAATGGCAAATACCAATACAATGGAACTAGAAAATATGATAGTAAAATAATCCATGAAGTTTTGTAATCTTGTAAAGAAAGGAGAAAAAGATGGCAAATGCAGTAATTACACAAAAAGGCAGGGAAAAGATGTGCAAGTCTCATGCAGGGGATATGGCACTGCCTAAAATTAAATATATTGCGTATGGAGAGGGAGGGGTAGATGAATCAGGTACTCCTTTACCAGTAACAGGAGAAGAAGTATCCCTTCGTAATGAGTTACTAAGAAGGGAAGTGGATTCCCATGGGTATCCAATCCCTACCACATGCGAATATAAGTCCAGCTTAGGAAAAACCGAACTAGCCCAGAAATACATTTCCGAAGTGGGACTATTTGACGAAGAGGGGGATTTGGTGATGTATCGGACGTTCCTTAAGAAAGGAAAAGATGACGACATGCTCTTCGATTTCTCGATTCAGGAGATTTTTTAAGAAAGGTGGTAAAGTATGGCAAATTTGGAGATAAAAGAACCACTAGAATTTACTTCTGAAATTCATAGAACAGAAGAAACCGATCACATTACAGCAAGGTTAGAAAATGAAATCAAAGGGCAGCTTTTAAATAATGATGTGTATTTAAAAAAGAAGCTGGAAGAAATGGATCTTACTTCCAATCAGCATACTACAGATACAGAAATCCATGTATCAGAAGAGGAGAAAAAGAAGTGGGATACGGCTGCCACACAGGAAGTAACAAAAACTAAGGCAGGGCTGATGTCCACCGAAGATAAAAAGAAACTAGATAACATAGCAGCAGGGGCAGAAGTAAACCAGAACGCTTTCAGTAAGGTGAAAGCTGGGAATGTTGTGATTAAAGCAAACAATAAAGAAGCCCAGATGGAGATTGTAGCAGGGGACAATGTATCCATAAATGGGGATAATGCGACAAAAAAAGTAAGGATAGATGTCACTTTACCTTCCTCTATGCCCCCATCAGCGCATACACAAAGTGCAAGTACCATTACGGCAGGTACTTTTGCAGGGACTGTGACTGTAAAACCAGGAACAGATTATACTACTTCGAAACTAAGAAATGTTCGATTTGGTACGTCTGTCCCTGGTTCTTTGAATAATGGGGAGATATATTTGTTATATTCTTAAGAGGATTTTTTAGGAAGGAGACAGGTTCATAGTGAAAAGAAAGGAAACAGACATGGCACAAGAAAAGAAAGTAACCATAACCATTACAGAAGAATTGGCTGCCAAGATAGAACGTACTACTTATTTATATCGGGGAAGGAAAGAGATTCTACGAAGTATTTTAAAAGATACCAATGGGGTTTATAACAAAGAAATCCTTTCCTATTATCAGGAATTCTATGATGATTCTTATCGGGAATTCCAACAAATGGTGGAATATGTAAATACCTGTATCCTTCAGGAGTATGCAGGCAGGAGGTTCCAGTGGTCGTTGGAGTATAGTACTTGTAGTATCTGTGTGGTATTTCTGGATATACCAATACCAGCACCAGCAGAAGGAGTATCTGTATGAGAAAACGATACAGGCCAATCCATTATCCAGATTATATTGCAAAGCTATTTCCTGATTTAGAGGAAAAGAAGGGACAAGTAGTAGAAGGGACATGGAGGGCAGTAAGGACCGTTACCTTTAAGGTAACAGATGATTGTAACTTGAACTGCAGTTATTGTTACCAGACCCATAAGAAAAAGAAATCCATGTCCTTTGAGACAGCAAAGCAATTTGTGGATCAGCTTTTATCAGCAAGAGGGGACCAGTATATCAGTCAAGATAATACAGGGGGAATTGTGATGGAGTTTATTGGAGGGGAACCCTTATTGGAGATAGAGTTAATCCGAAAAATCTGTGATTATGTAACAGAAAGAATGATCCTTCTCCATCACCCATGGTTAGAGTTCCATCGGTTTTCGATTTGTACCAATGGGATCTTATATTTTGATAAACGATTTCAAAAGTTCTTGAAAGAGTATGGGAACTGGACTTCATTAAGTATTACGATTGATGGGAATAAGGAATTGCATGATGCTTGCCGGCGGTTTCCAGATGGAAGCCCTTCGTATGATCTTGTAGAAAAAGCGGTAAAAGATAGTTTAAGGAAGTATGGGAATACAGGGACAAAAGTTACCATTGCACCAGAGAATATTCAATTTCTATATGAATCTATCATTCATTTACATAAAATAGGATTTCAAGATGTTCACGCGAATTGCGTGTTTGAAGATGTGTGGGATAACCAAGTCCACCCAGCTATCTTTTACCAGCAGTTGAAGAGGCTTGCTGATTATTATATAAAAGAGGACTTAGTAGAAAGCACATATTGTTCCTTATTTTTAGAGCATGGCTTTGGGCCATTACAAGAAAGTGAGAATGAAAACTGGTGTGGTGGGAATGGAAGGATGCTTGCCTGTGATTCAGATGGACAGTTATATCCTTGTATCCGTTTTATGGAGACTTCTCTAGGGGAAGAGCAAGAACCAATGGTGATTGGAAGTTTAGAGGAAGGGATAGGTACTTCGAAGCAGTGTAAGGATTGTCTTTCTTGTTTAAAAGGTATTACAAGAAAATCCCAATCAACAGAAGAATGTTTTTTGTGTCCTGTCGCAGATGGCTGTGCCTGGTGTACCGCTTATAATTACCAAGTATTTGGGACACCAGATAAAAGGGCGACTTTTATTTGTGGGATGCATCGGGCAAGGGCATTAGCAAATGTGTATTTTTGGAACACATATTATAGAAAGAAGGGATTGCCAGAAAGAATGAGTTGTTTTTTGCCATATGAGAGGGCAGGAGAAATTGTGGGGAAAGAAGAATATGAAAGATTGCAAGAATTAGCAGGGGGAGGAAACTAGATGAAAATTCTTTTACAAGATGGAAAGACAGAAATCCAACATGTAAACCGTGTAGATGAGAGGATTGATTTGGTAGGGCAGGAAGTGGTGAAATCCTTAGTGGTACAAGTGGATATGTCTGTATTAGGGAGTATCACAGGAGATGAGGCAGTAAATTATTATAAAACCATAGGAATGGAAGAAATCACAGTGGTAGATCAAAATGGGGTGGCAGTAAAAACATACCAAGGATTTCCTACATTGGCCTCTATTTATACTACATATTCCGAGAAAAACAAATATTTGAACCTGACATTCCGGGAAAGAGAACAGGGGTGATAAAGAATGGCATGGGAATGTGGGGATAGCTGTGAAAATATCTGTGGGGAGTGTACGGGATGTGGGGGCTGTGATGATGGGTGTGTAGGGTATTGTGATGGTTGCGACAATACCTGTTATACGGAATGTACAGATAGTTGTGGGGGAGACTGTGAAGGAAGTTGTGAAGGAAGTTGTGAGGATACCTGTGAGGGGGAATGTGAAAAAACATGTAAAGGAACCTGTACAGGGACTTGTAACACAGCCTGTAATGACAGCCATGGTTCCTTTGTAGGGATAAATGGGGTAAGCAGGGCAATCCAAGCAGCCTATGCAGGAGTAAATGGAAATGTGAAACGATGTAGTATGTATGTAGGAGTAAATGGGGCAGCCAAGAAAGTGCTATAAAAAGAATGGAATCATGCCAAAGATTGTGTTATAATAGAAAATAAGGGACACCACAGATAGGGTAGTTTGCCTCTCTTTTTACCAAAGAAGGGGGGTGGTGCACATGAGTACATACGAAGCAATATCATTGATGTTGACATTCGGGTTATTCTTGCTTGCGCTTATCTCCTGTTTAGAGAATAGGAAATAGGCAAAAAATAACTGCCCTTGTCTTAGCCGGACAGGCAGTTATTTCACTTGAAATATAGAGGCTAACCACTTTGTGGGTGGTGTTCCCTTTGTTAAAGATAGTATAGCACAAAACGAAATAGATTGCAAATAGAAAGTAAGAGCATCCGAATAGGGTGCTTTTTTCTATGCTAAGAGAAAAAGAGAGGAGGAAAGAGAGTGGGGAATTTAGCCATCAAAGAACCGCCAGAGTTTCAGCAAAAGATCCATCAGGTAGAAGAAGAGGAGTATTTAACAGCAGAGCTAGAAAATGAGATAAAAGGGGCATTGTTAAATAATGATGTGTATTTAAAAAAGAAAGTAGAAGAAACAGAAAAACATGTAAAAGATGGGAAGGTTCATGTAACAGAAGAAGAGAAAAGAAAATGGGATGCGAAAGCAGAGGAAGATCAATGTAATGCAGATACCGTAGATGGATACCATGCGTCTGCTTTTGCAAAAACGGGGCATACCCATACCTATGCAGGTTCTGCTACAGCAGGGGGAGCCGCCAGTTCTGCCAATAAGTTAAATGCCAATGCAGGTTCTGCTATGCAGCCAGTGTATTTTTCCAATGGGGTGCCTGTGGTAACAAGTGCTAAAGGAGTGGCAATTCAATCTTCTACACCTTCTAGTAGTTCTGTTCTTTGGGCTTGGTGAGGTAAGAAGATGAGTATAAAAAGATATACCAATGGAGCATGGCAAGATGTCACCAGTATCAAACGGTATTCTAGTGGGGCATGGAGGGAGATTACAGAAGGGAAGGTTTATAAAAATGGGGCATGGGAAACGATATGGCCAGAAGGGGTGACGATTGAGGTTTTACATTCGGTATTGGGAGAGGTAAGTATTTTTCCAAGTATCAGAAATGAGTGTGCAGAAATCATTATTGCAAATGCAATTGACAATGCAGAAACACTAGCAACAGCAGAGATACGTGTGTTGTTAAATGGAAATTATGTGGCATTTGGAGAAGGGTTTACAGTAGAAATGTCTATTTGGTCAGAAGAAAAGGATGAAACCTTTTTTCGATATGATACAGGCAAAACATCAGAAACTTTATATATGGAATATGATACAGTAGATGACTGTTATTATGGGTATATAAAAGATAGTATTCCAGTAAACTGCAAACGGATTTATGTAGGTAATGAGGGAGATGATGTGGTTTTAAAGGGAAGAATAGGAGCATTTATTATTGATATTAGTTCCTCTGTGACAAAAATAAAAGACATTATTTGTAGAGATATGTATAGTTAAAGAAGGAAAGAGAGGAAAAGAAATGCAGATTCAAGTAGGGAAAACGATAGTAAAAGTGAGTGAGTTTTATCCATATCGGTATCCAAATGGGAAAATGGTATTGCGGTTTATCGTAAAGGAGGAAGAAGCTGATTTTCATACGTTGTATGAGCTTCTTAATGAAAACAAAGAACCAATCCAATATTATGAGAATGAAACGGATCAGAAACCAAAATGTGTGTATTACAATTATTCAGAGTTTACCGTGAATTATATAGGACAACGATATGAAGTAGAGCAGGTAACACCAAGTACTATGGAAGCAGAAGTATTGGCGTTAAAAGCAAAGGTAGTAGAACAAGAGGGGCAGCTAGAAGAGCAGGCAAAAGATATGGATAGCCAGGCAATATGGATAGAACAGTTGGAAGAGTGTTTGTTGGAAATGAGTACAGAGGTATATGCAATAGAAAGGGAAGGGGAAAAAGATGAGTAAAGTAGCTATTACAAGGTTATGGGTGAATCAGATTCTTTCAGGAAGAAAGAAGTATGGGCAGGTTCCAGAAGGGTTAAGAAAAGAAGTAAAGGAAGAATTGGAGAGGGCTGGAAGGCAGGAATTGGCAGTGGAAGAGAATTAAGAGAAAGGAAAGAAGATGGATACAGCAATTACAAGGGCAGAACATGATGAGTTCCGAAGAACGATGGAAACGGAAAATCAACGGTTGATAGATGAAAATAACCGACAAAATAAAAGGCTAGAATTAGTAGAAGAAAGTGTACGCCAAATCAGTGATTTAACCATATCAGTAAAAGAAATGGCGGTTAATATGGGAAATATGTTAAAAGAGTTAGAGAAACAAGGGGAACGGTTAGAAAAACTAGAACAGGAACCAGCGGAAGCACACAAGCAGATTAAAATGGCAATGGTAACAGCAGCGGTTAGTACGATTATGGGGGCAATCATAGGGGCATTAATTATGGTCTTATAGGAGGGAAAACGATGAAAAGAGATTGGATTCAGTGGACAAAGAAAGCAGGAGTGAGGGCAATAAAAACGGTTGCACAGGCAGCGATTGCGGGAATTGGGACAGCAGCAGCTATGGGACAAGTAGACTGGAAGTATGTAGTTTCTGCTTCTTTATTGGCGGGGATTTTATCCATGCTCACCTCTGTAGCAGGGCTGCCAGAGTTAAAGGAGGAAACATGAAAAAGGGAATTGATTTATCCTATGCAAACAAAGTAATAAATTGGAATCAAGTAAAGGAAGCAGTAGATTTTGTAATTTTGCGTGCTGGATATGGAAAAAATAATATTGATGAAAAGCTTGTGCCTTATGCGGCTGCTTGTATAAAACGAGAAATTCCTTTAGGTCTATACTGGTTTTCGTATGCTTATACGCCAGAGATGGCGAAAAGAGAGGCCAAGTATTGTATTAGCCAGGCAAAAAAATATAAGGTTACTTATCCGATTGCTTTTGATTTTGAATATGATTCACTTAGATACGCAGAAAGGAAAGGTGTAAGGGTAACAAAGCAGTTGGTGATGGAGATGACCCTTGCCTTTTGTGGAGAAGTGAGGGAAGCAGGATACATACCAATGGTGTACACCAATAAGGATTATGCAAACCAATATTTTAACTTGACACAGTTAAAGGAAGAAGGGTATGCTATATGGTATGCGTACTATAACAAAGTTTGTAATAGAGATGATATGGCACTCTGGCAGCACACGGATTCAGGAAGTATCCCAGGGATTTCAGGGCGAGTAGATGTCAACATTGCGTATGTGGATTATGGGGATAAATCGGGCTGGATAGAAGAAGCAGGTAGATGGAAATACCAAAAAAAGGACGGAGGCTTGTGTAAAAACTGCTGGCAGGAAGTAGAAGGATTGTGGTATCATTTCGATCCAGAAGGGATTATGCAGACAGGCTGGCTAAAGGAAGAAGGGAAATGGTATTTTCTAAAGAATGATGGTAGCATGGCCTATAAGGAAATGTTAATGATTAAAAGTCCTATCTATGGAGAGGAGACCTATATTTTTGCAGCAGATGGGCATATGCTTCAGACGAATGAGAGAGGGGCAGCAGTATAAGTTTTGCTCAAATAGTAGTAAATTTCGTGTTGCATTTCGTGTTGCATACTTTTGAAAAGACCTGCTAAAACAAGAAAAATGTCTCTAATTTTAGTAAGACGAAAATATAAAAAATCCCATATTTATAGGAGAAATCCTAAAATATGAGATTTATAAAAAAGAGTATTAAGTGGGTTCGATTCCCGTTATCTGCTTATAAGAAAAATAGCTGCAAATCCAAGATTCTTTAGGAAAATCAAAGGTTTGCAGCTATTTTTTATTGCTTAATAACAATGTGGTTTTACTACATACAATACATATTTGTTAGAAAATTTGTCATGACTTGTCTGTAGAAAAAAGGATGTTTTTAAATTTTTCAGAAGCTTTTCTTTGTGCTTCCTGGTTTTTGGCGGTATACCCCTTTTATTACATAATTTGTTTCCCATCCATCTATTCGCATAATATCTTCTTCTGGTACATTTATAAAATCACTCTGGTTCTGGTAACACTGGGGGTTATTTGCTAGATATTTTTAGTGTCAAGTAATGAATTATGTTATATGCCATATTCTTTTAATAGTTGTTGCTGGTAATTCACATTATTAACAGAACGTTCTAAATCCTCATACCGTTTTTGTTGGAGTAATAATATATTCAACTGATTAATGCGAGACTCTCCAAACTTTATTCCTTGTTGTTCTCCAAGTTTTATTCCTCGTTGTTCTGCTTCAAGTAGAAGTTGGTTATGATCTCGTATTGCTTTTTCCCTTGCTTCATATTCTAATCGTTTTTCTTTATCCTAGCTGATAAGTCGTAGCTGCTGGTAAGCACTTCCAATATAAGAGTCTTTTTCGGCTAACATTTCAAAATCCTCCTTTTTCTCTGCATTTATGAATTTTGCCCATAATAGGATATTGTTATTGTTTTCTTTTAATTTTCCTGGTAATTTAGGAAGTTCTAACACATGAAATTCCATTTTATCTGTATATAAGGTATGCCGTGTATCTTCACGGATATGGAAACAGGAATAGAATTCTTGATCCTCTGGAAATAGTACGAAGTCTAAAATACGGATATTGACACATTTTTTAAATACAAAATAATCTTGCCCAGCAGAAATTTGTTTGATATACATTTTAGAGATATAAAATAAAGAATGGTCTGCCCAGACACTTAGGGCTGCCAGTTGAATTTCTATATCAATTTCAGTATGGTTATTCATTAGAATTCGGACATCTAAGATTCCTTGCTTTTACATTTAAATTATATCATTTAGAAATCAAAATTTCTATTATTATTGTATTTCTGCTGAAGACAATAATTAAGCAAGAGAGTGAAAACAATAAACGTTTTCTTTTTTATATCTTATAATATTGTTTTTATACTAGGCAATCTGTTATCTAAAAGAAAGTATTACTAGACTTTTTTCTTAATCCAAATTATACTTAATATAATATAAATTAAATGTCAGGAAGGAGTATAATATGGATAAGTTTGAGGTATTATTGCCAGAAATACCAGCAAAGGAATTTGATATTACGGAGTATGGCGCAGTAAATGGCGGAAAGGTTTCTAATACAACA
>ERZ808054.630-NODE-630-length-29212-cov-12.412562_pt1 | contig 29212 bp, 24 predicted proteins | sample MGYA00380201_ERZ808054 | MGnify/ENA primary metagenome ERZ808054 (study PRJEB31490, sample SAMN06133419) | mouse gut metagenome | isolation source: Z5_2 | host: mice | place: China: Chengdu | collected 2015-05 ...
GTTTACAACAGTCTGGTTTCGTGTCTGTTCAGTTGTTTTGGATAGAATTATCCATGTGTTATTGTAGCAAATCTGCGTGGGAAGGTCAAGGACTTGCGGAGAAAAATGCAGAGAAAACCAAAGAGGGTTAGGGATACTTCCCTATGGAAATTTCATCATACGGACGGTAAGGAAGTATGGGGAATTTCGCCCATGTGTCCGGACATGGGCAGTGCTTGCTAATCTACCCACGACACTCCCAGAGGGTGTGTCGGTTTTAAGATATATGGAAAAAAGACTTGATATTATTCGTTGTAACGTATAAAATATGAATATTAAAGGAGGCAGATTATGGAATATATATCAGTAAAAGAAGCAGCAGAAAAATGGGGTATTTCTGAAAGAAGAATACAACGGTTATGTTCAGAAGACAGAATTGAAGGCGTAATCAGGTTTAATGGAGTCTGGGCAATCCCTAAAAATTCAGAAAAACCACAGGATCAAAGAAAGCGAGGAAATAAGAAATGAAGATATTGTTAATTGAGGATGATGTAGAAATTAGCGATATGCTGAAAAAATTTCTTGGAACAGAAGGATTTGAAGTAGTAACTGCTTATGATGGGGAAAGTGCCTGTGAAAAGTTTTTTGATGATGAATACAGTCTGGTACTGCTTGACCTGATGATTCCTAAGTTAGATGGAATGGAAGTGATGAATGCCATAAGGGAGAAAAGCACAGTGCCGATTATCATTGTATCAGCAAAAGATACGGATTCTGACAAATCATTAGGGTTAGGACTTGGAGCAGATGATTATGTTACAAAGCCATTTTCCGTAACAGAGGTATTGGCAAGAATCAAGGCAAATATCAGGAGAACTACACAGTATTCGGCAGGAATAGAAAGAAGGGAAGATACAATAACATGGGGAAAGCTTACCATTAACACAGAGGATTATTCTGTACTGAAAGAGGGAGCGAGAATAGAATTGACAGTAAAAGAATTTGAAATTTTGAAACTCTTAGTTAAAAACCCAAAAAAGGTTTATACCAAAGAACAGATTTATTCCAGCGTATGGAATGATACCTATGTGGGAGATGAAAATGCAGTTAATGTCCATATCAGCAGACTGCGTAACAAAATAGAAGACAATCCACGCAATCCCAAATATGTCATAACGGTGTGGGGGATTGGGTATAGGTTAGGAGAGGAAGAATGAGTGATAAATCAATTATATTTTTTTTAAGCAGCGCCATTATTTTTCTGATTGCAGTTATCGTTTACCAGCGTTTTGTTTTTAATAAAGGAATACAGATGAAATTGAAAAAAATAGGTGAAAAGCTGTCAGATATTTTAGAAGATGATAGCGATGAGAAGGTTATGGTTTTTACCGACAACAAAATTCTTATGAATTTAAGCGGGCAGATTAACCGGATGCTTTTAGACCGTCAAAAAACAAAGATTGATTACCGCAGACAGGAAATCTCCACAAAGAAAATGCTTGCAAATATCTCGCATGATATAAAAACTCCACTGACAGTTATTTTAGGATATTTAGAGATTATGCGTATAGAAAATAAGGAAGATGAAATATTGAAAAAGGTCGAGTTAAAGGCAAAGCAGGTTATGGAATTGATTAACCAGTTTTTTACACTGGCAAAGCTGGAGGCTGGGGATGTGGGCATGAAAATAACCAAGATAAATATCAATGAGTTATGTCGGGAGAATGTGCTTGGTTTTTATGAGCTGTTACTTCAAAAAGAATTTGCTGTGGACATATCCATTCCGGAACAGAAAATTTTTGTTCAAGGGGATACGGAGTCAATCAACAGGATTTTGAACAATCTGCTGTCAAATGCAATCCGTTATGGCAGTGATGGGAAATATATCGGTTTTTTCCTGAGAGAAGATAAAAGATATGTTTACATTGATGTTGCAGATAAAGGAAAGGGGATTGGAAAAGAGTTTGCAGCCAGTGTATTTGAAAGGCTCTATACAATGGAGGATTCCCGTAACCGTCAGATACAGGGTAATGGATTAGGACTTACAATCGCCAAAAATCTTGCAAATCAGATGGGCGGAGATATTTTATTAGAAAGCGAACCCGGTATTAAAACGGTATTTACAGTAAAACTAAAGAAGGTTCTGTATTGAATATCAGGCGAAAGGAATTTGTAAGAATTATTCAAGAGTTTTGAAAAACGTAATCGTTATAATGTTTTTGAAGGAGGATTTTGATAGATGAAACATTTAACGATTACTGTGCCATGTTTTAACTCAGAACAATATTTAAAACGCTGTCTTGATTCCTTAGTTGCAGGAGGGAATGAAGTCGAGATTATTGTGGTTAATGATGGTTCTACTGACCATACGGGAGAAATTGCCGAGCAATATTGCAGACAATTTCCGGATATAGTAACAGTGGTACATAAAGAAAACGGAGGGCATGGCTCTGGTGTAAATACAGGGCTTGCACTTGCCACAGGAAAATACTTTAAAGTTGTAGATTCTGATGATTGGTTAGAAGAAAAAGCATATAAAGAGCTTTTAGGAAAGATAAGGAGGTGGTTGAAAAAAGATGTATCAGGGAGGGAAAACTGCCCTGATATGTTGATATGTGATTATACTTATAACCATTTAAACGATGGGATACGAAAAACAATAAATTACAGGAATATTTTTCCCATAGATAAAGTTTGCTCATGGGATAAAATAGGAACATTCCGTCCTCATCAATATTTGGTTATGCACGCTCTCATTTATCGTACAGATGTATTACGAAATTCTAAGGTGGTTCTGCCGGAAAATACATTTTATGTGGACAATATTTTTGCTTACTATCCGCTGCCCTATGTAAAAACACTTTATTATATGGACATTGACCTGTACCAGTATTTTTTGGGCAGGGAGGATCAGTCCGTAAATGAAAATATGTTAATTGCAAGGGTTGAACAGCATATGAAAGTGACAGGAATTGTCGCAGAAAGTGTAAATCTGGATGAGGTAAAAGAGAACTATCCGAAACTTGCAAATTATATGTGCCGCAACATTTCTATTATGCTGGCGATTTCGTCTATTCATTTACTGCTTAGAGGCGATGAGCAGGCGAAAGTCTGGTATGGGCAGCTTTGGTCAGATATAAAAAGGAAAAACCCAAAGCTGTATTACCGGCTGCGATATACCACGCTTAGCGGTTTTACAAATCTTCCCGGCAGATTAGGGAAGAAGGTCACTATAACAGGTTATCGTATTGCAAAGCGGATTTACAAATTTCAATAGAAAGAGAGCAGAGAGTATGTCACATATTTATATTGCGCTTGTAGATACACCGGGTTTTTTTGCGGCATTAATACGCAGATATGTAAAACAGAGATATATCCATGTGGTAATTTCGGAAGAACCCACATTTAAAGAGGCTTACAGTGTCGGGAGGAGAAACCCGGCTATTCCTATTTTTGCCGGGTTTACAAAAGAAAGCAGGAATGAGATATTACATACTTTTCCGTCAGCATTTTATAGGATCTGTAAGCTGGATTGCACATATGCACAGAAAAAAGCGATAATGGAAAGGCTGAAAAAAGATTATAACAAACGGATGCGTATTCATTATGCAGTAATAGGGTTGCCATTTATTTTAATGGGAGTTCCTTTTTATATTAAGAATCAATATACCTGTTCTTCTTATATTGGAAAGATTTTGCAGGAAAATGGAATTAGAGTTTCATCTAAACATTTTTCTCTTATAACGCCAAAGGACTTTTATGAATGTGAAAAATTGCGGGTGCTTTTTGAAGGCAGGCTGTCAGAAATTTCTACAAAAACATTTGGCTGTAAAATAAAAGGAGTGTCCGTTTATGAGTAAGAAAATGATTCATAGGCTGATACTGAACAGTATTTTTTTTATTGTTATTATGCTATTTACCTTTGACATTGTTTTTCAAGGGCAGAGTTTTAGAGAAATTGTAAATGCAATTAGGCAGATGCCATGTCAATATACATTTACAGCGATTTTTCTTGCGTTGTTATTTGTATCAGCAGAAGGCGTCATGATCTGGTATCTATTGAAAGGAATTGGTGAGCAGGCAGCATTGCCTTGTTGTATTGCTTATTCTTTTATTGGATTTTTCTTTTCAGGCATTACACCTTCAGCAACCGGAGGACAGCCTGTACAGATGTATTACATGAAACGAAACGGAAACAGTCTGTCAGCATCTTCGGTCGTTTTGATGACCATTGCCATTTCATATAAACTTGTTCTCGTTTTAATTGGAATAGGAATGTGGATATTTTGGAACATACCGTTGAAAAGATATTTGCGGGGATATTATTGGTTATATTTTTTGGGATTGTTTCTGAATATTGTGGTAGTAATTATTCTGATATTAGTTATGTTTTCATCAAAGTTAATTAGGGGTTGTTTCTGTAAATTAGAAAATGTTTTAGTGCATCTTCGGTTATGGAAGAAAGATAATTCGAGAATAGAGAAGATAGACAAGTTTCTATCAAATTATCGGAATGTGGTTTATTTTCTTAAAAACCATAAAAAAATGATAATAACAACCATAGTTGGAACTTTTATACAAAGACTTAGCATTTTTGTATTGACTTATATAGTATATTGTGGGTTGGGATTTAGAACTGCGGGGATGGCGGATGTCATTCTGCTACAGGCAGCTATATATGTTGCAGTAGATATGCTTCCAATTCCCGGAGCGCAGGGAGTTACAGAAGCGATGTATAAGAATGTATTTAGAAATATTTTCAGTGGAAAAACCCTTTTGGCGTCCATGTGCATTATCAGGGGAATTGGATTTTATTTTCTGCTGTTAATAGGTTTTGTAGTATTTTGCATTGCTGGAAGAACATCTATAAAAAAATGCCACGAAAGAAATTTGTAAGAATTATTCAAGAGTTTTGAAAAACTGAATCGTTATAATAGGATTCAGAAAGGAGGCAGCAGATATGCCAAATATAGTACAGACAAATCAATTAACAAAAATCATTGACGGTAAGGAGTTGGTGAAAAACGTAAATATCCATGTGAAAAAAGGGGAGGTTTACGGATTTTTAGGACCGAACGGAGCCGGAAAAACAACAGTTATGAAAATGCTCACAAATCTCTGGAAACCAACCTCAGGAGAGGTCTGGCTGTTCGGAGAAAAGCTTACGCCTGCATCTTATGAGGTGCTGAAAAGGATGGGAAGCATTATTGAATTTCCATGTTTTTATGACCATATGAGTGGAAAGGACAATTTGCAGCTTCACTCTGAGTACATGGGGTATCATACTCCCGGATGTGTGGAGGATGCGCTTGAAATGCTGGGATTAGCAGATGCGTCCGAAAAGCAGGTAAAAAGCTATTCATTGGGAATGAAACAGCGTTTAGGAATTGCCCGCGCAATCCTCTGCAAACCGGAACTGCTGATACTTGACGAGCCTACAAACGGGCTTGATCCAGCCGGAATGAAACAGATCAGGGATTTATTCAGGATGCTGTGCAGTGAATATGGAATTACAATCATTATATCCAGCCATATGCTTTCAGAGGTGGAAAGCATTGCAGATACGATTGGCGTTATCAATCATGGAAACATGATGAAAGAAATTTCCATGAAAGAAATCTCGGAAATGAATACGGCATATATAGAGCTTGCGGTTGAGAATACCAAAAAAGCGGCTTATGTTCTGGCTGACAAACTGGAGCTAAGCAACTTCAAGGTAATTGATGAGAAGTGTATCCGCATCTATGATGCCTGTATTGATACAAAAGACATATCAAAGGCATTAGCCATGAATGAGGTGGAAATCAATTCTATCAGTAAAAAAGCGGAAAGTCTTGAGGACTATTTCTTAAAGCTGACAGGGGAGGGTGTAAGGAAATGATAAAACTGATAAAACTGGAATGGAAGAAGAATAACATAGCAAAATATATGCGGGGTGCGGTCATTCTGGCGGCGTTTCTCTGTCTGTTTGTATTCGCACTGGCATTTTTGGGGATTGCAAACGATCCGGACGGTACGCTGGATGCAGCAGAGGGAATGGGTACAATCTCTGCGCCGATTGAACTGTTTACAAGTATGTCCTTCCTGATATTCACAAGTGTTATGCTGGCTTCTTTTATCGTAAGTGCATATAAGAATAAAACAATGAACCTGATGTTTTCTTACCCGATTAAAAGGCAGAAAATCTTAGCATCTCAGATGATAGCGGTCTGGCTGTTTAATTTTGCTGCGCTGGTGGTAACGAAACTGTTGATTTATGCCTGTGTTTCTATCGGTTCACTAAGCATGGAATCATCATTTGCGATTGACTTCAATATGGGAAGCCTGTCCTTTTATATCCAGCTTTTGTTAAAGTCAGTTGTGATTGTGAGTATGAGCTTTATTGCGCTTTTTATCGGAATGATAATGAAGTCATCGAAAGCAACAATTATAGCTTCTTTTATACTGATTTTTCTCACACAGGCAAATATCGGAGATTTTTCGTTAGCTGGTAACTTGGTATTTCCCGCTATTTTGACGGTCGTATCATTTACGTTTGCGGTGCTGTCCGTTTTCAATGCGGAAACAAGGGATTTGTTGTAAAGGAGATAATAAATTGAAAAAAATAATAGATTTCTTCATTATTGTAATGTGTTGCGGCATCTGCCTTACCGGATGCGGCAAAGGGAACAAGGTTAATGATAAACAGGATTTTAAGGTTGACGGTATTTCCGAGATTAATGTAAATATTGAGTCATGGGAATTGAAAGTGGATGCATCTTCCGATGAAAACATTCATGTTAGCTATAGTGGAACGATTGAAAAAGAAAAGTCGAATATCGCAATAACGCAGAAAGATGATGCCTTGAATATCCTGCAATCAGATAAGCAGCAAAATATGTCAGAGCAATTTTCGGCTGGAAAGCCCGGTGAAATTACGGTATATTTGCCTGAAGGAATAGAAATCCCATTTAAAATTAACAATGGAAGTGGAAATATGCAGATTGATAACATTTCTGTTCAGGAGCTGTCATTAGTCAATACATCAGGATATGTGGTATTGTCTAATGTGACTGTGAGTAATGCTAAAATAGTCACAACATCAGGAGATGTAACGTTTGAAAACAGTACGATACCTGATGTGGAAATTGTAAGCAAATCAGGATATGTGACATTAAAGGATGTAAATTTTGATTCTTTGGCGATTGTCACCAGTTCCGGTGAAGTCGGTGTAGGAGGAGCAGGCGTTTATTCAGCATTGAAAGTACAGACTGATTCAGGCGATGTATCCGTATCACATAAGGAAAGTCCAACGGATTTGCAATTAGATGTTACAACTGATTCTAATGATATAACAATGCAGCTAAGCAATATAGATTTTACAAAAGACACATCAGGCTGTAAACAGGGAAATATCGGGCAAGGCAATAACAAATTAGAGATTAGCAGCAGTAGTGGAACAATAATTGTAAAATAGAAACAGGTTGAGGATAATTAAGGAAAGAAGTGATGTAAAATTGGAAATGTGATACTCATTAAAATGGAGAATGTTGATGATAATTTTATCAATCAGCTCAGGTGTCTGATAGAGGAATATGGCTATCAATTACCTATGGAAACTGAAAAGGATACGTCGTTTTCCTTTGATGGTCTGAAACTTGTGCCAGAGAATTATCAGGTTTTTCGTAATGGAACAGAAATTGTATTAACAGGAAAAGAATTTGAAATACTTATGCTGTTGGTACAGAACAAAGGGCGTGTTTTCAGCAAAGAGCAGATTTATGATGCTGTTTGGAATAATGAATATGTTTTTGATGAACGGAACATGACCGCATACATCAACAAAATTCGACGGAAGATAGAGCCTGATCCGGCACACCCAAGATATATCATCACTGTATGGGGAGTGGGCTACAAATTTAGCGAAAGAACAAAATGAGCAGATGTTACAGAGCAAAATGGTAATATCTGCTCATTTTGCGTTACAATGTGAAAATATAAATTTCAAAAGGAGAAAATCAAAGATGGAAAGTCAGGTATGGGTAAAAGTATCATTATTTCTAAAAGAATTACGCTGTGAGGATATTAAGAGGAACTCTATCATTCATTTGGAGAGCTGCCAGAAAGAAAAGAAAGCCTTGAAAATATTTAGGCAAGTGTGGGAGAAGGAACAAAAGAATTTATCTGAACTACAACAGAGGGCAATCTGCAATTATATAGAACAGATGCAGGCGGTGTCTTTTGAGGAACAGCAGGAAGCATATTGTCAGGGAGTTATAGATTGTGTGCAGATATTGTCAGGTTTGGGATTATTGGAATCGGATGAAAAAATTAAGAGGGCAATAGAAAAGTTAAAATGAAAGAAAGGCTCATTGCAGACGGATATGAGCCTTTTGAATGTAACATATCTGTCAAATCTATAGATAGGTTAGAAAAACTATAAAAAACTATAAAAGAATTAGAAGTGGTTACATTTCAGTATAAGAAAATCTATGTTTTCTATGTATCATTTTTCTTTGTGGGATTATCCCATACCAGAGCTTCTGCGGTTGCAAGAAGAACGGAAAGCTGGTATTGGCTGCATTGTCCAAGTAACTGCATAATCTTCTGATAACAGGGATCGTTTATATTTTGATTTGGATAAACGTATGAATCAGCAGATATGTTCAATGTACGCATGATGGTACAAAAAAGCTGAATACTCGGCGTACCCTTGTCATTTTCCAGATTTTTGTAATATTGGGGATGACAGCCAATGCGTTCTGCAATTTCTTCTTGTGTAAATCGCTGCTCAAGGCGAGCTTTTTTCATTATTTGCCCTAAAGTGGGAGCCATGTTTGACACTTTTTCACCTCCTGTGACTTCTTTTAAGTAGTGTATAACGATACCTTCAAAAAGTGAAAAGTGTAAGAGATTAAAATTAAATAGTGTATAACACTACCAAGACATTTGAAATCCTTTGGGATTGTAAAAAAAACGCAATCCGGCAAAGGCTTTTTCAAGTGTCTTTTTGCTTTTTGATTGCGTGGGGAGTGCCATGCAACAGCTACATCTAAGAGGGGATACCGGGTTTAAACGGTTAAAAAAATCTTAACAGACGAAGCTGTTGAGAATACCCTCAAAGGTAGTGTTAGAGATTACGAAGATGTAGCTATAATTTTATATTATGGGATAAAAGACGTCCGCAGGATTTGTACCTGTCCGGGCGTTTTTTATATATTTGAAAACTTTTTCAAAAAATTGCAAAGTTTTCGACGTTTTGCCTATCCCCGATTGGGATATGGGGTGAAAGGGAGAACCATTTCACTCTGTCTCATTTGGATACGGAAGGAGGTGAACTCTTATGGAGCAATCTTCTTCCGAAAGAAAACAGACAGTCAGGCATCAGTTTGACAGCTTCTGTAAAATGGTATTGCATGGTGAAAAGGTCAACTATGAAAAGGAAATGGAGTACCGGGGACGGCATGAAATTTCTTTGTCACAAGTGCCGGAGGAGGAGTTGAGTCGGTTGAATACTGTGGATGAGTACATAGCTGAATCGGAAATGTTTCGTGTCCTTGATTATGACATCGAGGTAAAGGACGAGCTTATCAGCGAAGCGTTGAAGTATCTGCCGGAGAAAAAGCGGAATGTAATTCTTTTGTCTTTTTTCATGGATATGTCTGATACGGAAATCGCAAAACACATGAATCTGGTCAGGAGTACCATTCATCATCATCGTGTCAGCTCACTACAGGCATTAAAAAAGATTATGGAAGGAATCAGAAATGGAGAAATCAAGTAAGTGTTCAAAATTGCTGCCCTACCATATTATAGCGGCAGCGGCTTCCGGCGATGTGGAAGCAATCAACAGGGTTCTGAAGCATTATGAGGGTTACATTGCAGCATTGGCTACAAGAAAACTCTATGACGAATGCGGCATACCGCATTACTGTGTTGATGAAACCTTGCGTCGCAGATTAGAAACGAAGCTGATTACTAAGATATTGGCTTTTGAAGTCGCATAACAAAAAGTCGGCGGTGTCCCTTTCTGCTGTTTGACCGGGGTATGCGCACATGAACCTTGACAACTGAATATGCAATAACCTCACAGGACGTGAGAAACTGTGGAGCTACGCAGCAGATACGCTATGACTGTCTGTTCCGGTACGGAATTGAAAGTGAAGAAGCATTCTATAATGTTGAAGCAAAGGCACGAGCGAGAGAATATCAGTGTTGGAGTAGAAAACTTCCTATGCAGGAAGGGGATTCTATTGGCGAAGAAGCAGTTTCGTGATAATGATACTTCTGGCGGAAGCCAGTCACATAGAAAAGATGATGGTGCAAGTCCAATGTGGGCAGGTTTCCCGCCTGCCACCTGTGAGGATATTTTAATAAAGAAAGGGTGAGTGTTTATAGACGGAAAAAGATTATTAAGATACAGTATGCAGTTATCTATGTTAAAGCAGCTTTTAAAGCTGAAATTGATAAACCAGTTGGAGTATGAGCAAATTCAAAAGAAGTTAATGCGGGATTATGGCATTATATCGAACATTACTGCTTGACTTATTGACTGTGTTGCAATATAATAAAAGCGAACACTACGGTAGGAACACAAAAGGAGGAAGATATGGAAGTTGAGATTATTAAAGCAAACAATCCATTTGACGAATCTTCCAAAGTCCGTAAAATTGACCGCTTGAGAGTTGCAGCGTATTGTCGTGTCAGTACGGATGATGAAGATCAGATAAAAAGCTATAACTCGATGGTTAATTATTATACTGAAATGATACAAAATAATGCACAGTGGGTGTTTGCGGGTGTATATGCAGATAAAGCGATAACAGGAACAAAAGTTGACAAAAGAGAAGATTTTCAACGTCTGATACAGGATTGCATGGATGGCAAGATTGATATGGTCATTGCTAAGAGCTTGCCCCGTTTTGCAAGAAATACGTTGGATACCTTAAAATATGTCAGGATGTTAAAGGAACGGAAAATTGCAGTTTATTTTGAGGTAGAAAAGATAAATACTCTCAAAGACGGGGAATTTCTGATGACAATTTTAAGTTCAGTTGCACAGCAGGAAGTAGAAAATACTTCTGCATATGTGAAAAAGGGCTTAAAAATGAAAATGAAACGTGGGGAATTGGTAGGGTTTCAAGGTTGTCTTGGGTATGATTATGATGTAACAACAAAGTCATTATCTATAAATGAAGAAGGGGCAGAAACTGTAAGGTACATATTTGACAGATATGTTGCTGGCGCAGGAAGTTCGATGATAGCCAGAGAGTTAAACGAACAGGGGACAACAACGATAAGAGGAAATCCTTGGACATCTTCAAGTATTATGGGAATTATCAATAATGAGAAGTATAAAGGTGATATATTATTAGGAAAGACATTTACAGTTGATCCAATCTCTAAAAGGAGATTGGAAAATCTTGGGGAAGAAGATAGGTTTTATATTAAAGACCACCATGAACCAATTATTTCCGCAGAAACTTTTGCAAGGGCGCAGGAAATCAGAGAACGGAGGAACGGGGGAAGAAAATCGGTTACTCCGGGAAAGCGAGAGAAATATAGCCGACAATATGCGTTTAGCTGCTTATTAGAATGTGGATTTTGCGGAGCGAATTTGTCAAGGCGAAGGTGGCATAGCAGTTCTAAATATAAAAAAACAATTTGGCAATGTGTGAAATCTACTAAGGATGGCAAAAGATTTTGCCCAGACAGTAAAGGTATACCGGAACAGGTGATAGAGGAAGCCTTTATTGAATCGTATAAAATGCTATGTGCAGATAATAAAGATGTGTTAGACGAATTTATTTCCAGAGTGGAAAAGACTTTGAGCGAGGATTCTGCGAAAGATAAAGTGTTAAAGCTACAAAAAAGTGCAGACAATCTTCAAGTTAAGAGAAAGAAATTACTGGAAAATTACCTAGAAGGAATTGTTGCACAGGACATCTATGAAGAAACGGATGTAGGCTATGAAAGAAAGCTGTCTGACATAAAGGCAAATTTAGCGATGTTAGAACAGCAAATGCAAGATGAAGTTTCTTTGAAACGGAGGATTGCAGATTTCAAAAAAGCATTGTCAAAGAATGGTGTTCTGGAGGAATTTGACAGAGGAATATTCGAGAGTATAATTGAAAAGGTCATAGTCGGTGGCTATGATGAAGATGGAAATAAAGATCCCTATAAAATCACTTTCATATATAAAACAGGATTTAGGAATGAAATTGGAAATGCAAAAGAGCGTTTTGACAAGTCTAAGAGCATAGGGGATAAAGCGAAAGAATTGTGTTCCCATATCGTAGACGAGGTAAAAGATGTGTGTTCCTATGTAAGTGACAACACATGTGGAGACATGCGTTCTATTGTCCAAACTAAAATCGACACAACATATAGAAGTGAAGATTGAACTTGATGAGATGGATTTGACGAAAGCGGAGAGCAAGGCGACTTATGCGGAGATAAAAGAGTATGTCTTGGAGAAGCATGGGCTTAAGGTGTCACAGCTTTATATTGCACAGGTGAAAAGGAAGCATGGGATAATCGAGAGAGTCAATTATAATGTGGGAGAGGGTAAGGCGAAAGTACCGCAGGTGCCAATGGAAAAAGAAAAGGCGATAGAGGATGCGTTGAGATATTTTCAGATGATTTAGAGAACCATATGGAGAAGTGAATATTTTGCGGAAAAGATGCAGCATGTTATGTAGCAAGTAACGTAACATGCTGTAAGTCGATTGCAGGCATAACAACTATCATTGGGAAGTGCGGCGTTTGCCGATACCTCCGTATACTTTGCCTTGGCTACCACTTATTGGGGAGAACATCCGCTGTCAAGAATTTTCGGCTAGGACTAAAATTCTTGACAGCGGATGTTCTCCCCAATAAGTGGTAGCCAAGGCAAAGTATGCGGATGACTTCAAAATATGATAACTGGATTTTAGGTTATTTTTCGATGCTTTCTAATATTAGGATTAGATATTTTGTTTTTGAAATTTGGCGTCATTTTAGCTGGATTTGACGTCAGGCAGTCTTTTTTTATATAAAAATGACAGTCATATGCTGTCGCAGAAAAAAAGAGAAATTTTATTGGCGTCAATTTATGATGGATTGATGTCAATAAAAAAATAATTGGCGTAAAAAATAGTCGGATTGGCGTCACGAAACATGTAACTGGCGTCAAAAATATAAGAATTGGCGCTATTACCGTAAAAATGGGGGTTCGGGGTACTCCCCGACAAGATTTAGCATTTCGTGCCCACGAAATGCGTATCTTGTCGGTGTTGATTAAAAAAGGAAAAGCATAGATATTGAAAGTATGATTTATAAAAATAGAGATTTTAGAAAAGTTATATGATATACTGCATAATATAAATGCTAAAAATATTAAGTTTAAAGAGGATAAAATAATGGATTTTTCGCAAGCAAGAATTAATTTTAATCATATTTATGCAAATGAAGCTGTACTTCCAAAGTCCTTATGTACAGTAGATGGAAAATTTATTGAAAATATTACTATTAAGGATGTTCATGGAGAGCCAAATGAAGAATTTTATAAATGGCAATTTATTTACAGTATGATTCAGTCTAATAGAATTCCCAGTAGAGATTATATAGGGGGCAGAGATTTATTTTCCCAAAGGAAACATTCATTCAGCACCTATTAAAATCGATTCTGTTGTATTTGCTGATATCTCATGGCTTGATTATTATCGAAAATATAGAGAAAATCCTAAAGGTGTGGATTCTTTACAGAAAGTTAGAGAATTGGCAATTGAAGTTATTGAGTATAAAAGAAATGACAAAACAATAGAGCAAGTTTTTAGTTCTCAAATAAAAGCGTCAATTAAGGAACCGGATAGTCCGTTTGTGCTTGGAGCATATTATGATACAGGTCGTTTATTTTTATTTAAAAGGCTTATGGGATATATTACTCGATTTAATAATAGTTTGAGCTTCCCAACGAGTCAAAGAATTTTAGAACAGTATCAACTTGAAATCACCGATCCGTATAATGCAATACCAACGCTTGATAATCTATCCAAAATTTTTAATAAAAATAGCAAATTAGATAGAAGCAATATGCACATTGAAGATTTAGATCTTGTTTATACGATACAAGATGATAATATGAAAAATGCTCTTAATTCTATTATGCGAGTATTGGATTCTGTCAGTCTTTCCAATGAAGAAGGATATATGATATTAATTCAACTTATTGCGATGAAAATATATGATGAGAAGCAACGTCAAGACCATGGGGGGACAATAAAATTTTTTATAAATGATGATGAATTCTATAAAGGTAGTTTGAATGAATCAAAGGTTCAAAAATTTATTATTAGAATGAAAAATTTATATAAAGAAGCAAGGATTTATTATAGTAATATTCTTAGTGACAATAATATTAAATGGGAAAGAGAAAAGCATATTAAAGTTGCAAATGAAATTGTGAAACAATTTCAGGATTACTCATTTGTTAGGTCTAGTAATAATGATTTATATCAACTTATTTTTTATAATTTTGCAACAAAATTTCAAAAGGATGAAAAAGCGCAGTTTTTGACACCTCTTCCAATAATTGATTTTATGGTGAAGATTGTTAATCCAAAAGTAGGAGAGACAATCTGCGATCCTTGTTGTGGGATTGCTGATTTTTTGTCCAAGAGTTACGTTAATGCAGGAATGAAATTGGATGATTGTCAGCTCTTTGGATTCGATAATGATTATAATATGACGGTGTTGGCTCAGTTAAATATGTTGTTAAATGGTGATGGTAATGCAGTAATAAAATATGTTCCAGAGTATGGAACAGTTAATCAAAAGTATACAGTTGATAAAAGAATTGTAACACTAAATTCTGAAATGCATAGAAGTGGGAATTGGGATAAATGGTATGATGAAACTGAACTCATGCAATATGATGTAATATTAACGAATCCACCGTTTGGTAAGAATAGAAGTCTTGATCTTTCTAAAATGCATGATTTGGATGTCGCAAAATTATATGAATTATATGATAAGTATACAGAAACGAATCCAAAGTCCGGGTTAGATAAAGGAGTAGTTTTTTTAGAAAACGCAGTTCGTCAAATAAAAGAAGGAGGAAGGTTTGCAATTGTCCTTAGTAATGCAATAATGTCAAATAATACATGGCCTTTTGTGCGACAATGGGTAATGGATAAGGTTAGAATAGTCGCATTATTTGATCTTCCAGAAAATGTTTTTGCTGAAACAGGAGTAAATACTACAATTCTTGTTGGATATAAACCATCAAAAGAAAAATTGACACAGCTTATCGAGGATGATTATTCAGTGTTTACAAGAGATATTTTGAATGTAGGATATAAAAAGAAAACTGCAAAGAGAACAGTGAAGTTCGATAATGATTATGCACTTGATCCAGATACTTTTGAAACGATTACAAATGATAAGGGAGAATCAGTTTTAAATGAGGATTTTACCCAGATTGTGAAAGAGTTTAAAGAATGGTGCGTAAATCAAGAGCTTGAATTAAAAAAATTGTTTTTGGAGTAAAATATATGTATGAAATGATTGTGCCTAAAGAAGTTAAGTTTACTGAAATAAGAAAAAATGGTTCCTTGTCACCAAACAATTATAAGAAGCTTGCTATTCAAAATAAAAATCAACACAAAATTGCATTTTATATGGATGATAATAATCCGTTTTTTAAAGGAATTGAGCCAGGAAGTGGCGCATATGTTTCTAAGTCATCGCAAAGATTTTTAAGAAACAGTTGTATAAATAATATTCAATTTGGTGTTGATAAAGATAAGTATATTAGTTTAAATCCCAATTATTATACGGAGACAATGGTTTCGGATGGCGATGTTCTATTTTGTACAGATGCTAATATTGGAGATTGTTGTTTATTTGTTAGCGATGACGAAAAAGTATGCTTTTCATCTGGAATTATAAAATTAAATTTTAAACAGGATAGATATAAATATTATGTTATGGCATTTTTGAGAGATGAGTATTTTAGAGCTCAGCTAAATGCTAAAACACCTAAAGGGGCAACGATAAGACATTCTGGTAATTTGTTTCTCAAATGTAAAATTCCCGATTGTCCAGAAGACTGGGTATATTCCTTGGTGGAAAATTTGATAAAAAACATAGTTTATGCAGAACATAATATAGGTGTAAAACTTCGGAAGAGTGAAGAAATTATTCGAGAGGAGATAATGTTCAAACAATATGTGTATGTTAATCCTTCAATCAAACAGCTCAAAGAAAAGGAAAGGCTTGATTCCGGAATATATTCAAATACAGTATTTCAGTGGAAAGAAAACGTATTGAATTACAAAAATGGATATTCTGATCTTGAAAAATTTGGGTTTGAACTTAAAAGAGGACCTAATTTAGCAAAAAGGGATTTAGGAAGATCAATTCAAACAGATAATTATCGAAAAGGATATAATGTGTTGATTTATCCAAGTGATATTTCTTCATCAGGATATATACAAAAAGTATGTTATTTGGGAGCGAGAAACTCTATATGGTTTTTAGGAAAAAGTGATATTCTTTTTGCCTCTGAGGGAACAGTTGGAAAGACTTTTGCAGTGTGTGATGAGACTATGCATTTTACTACGAATTTTCATGGTACGATTATTCATCCGAAAACACAAAAAGTTCCATTACATAAAAGTATATTTTTGGCTTTGTACTTGAATTTTCTACGTGCTAATGGCATTTTTGAAAGAATGTCAGTTGGTGCCAATGGTGGTAGTTTTGCAGTTGGATATTGGGATAATATTATTATACCTAATGTGAATGAGCAGTTTATGGTGTCTTTAGCTGAACTTTATAATAAAAGTATTGAACTTAATCCTGCAACATATAATTTACAGTTGCTTGAGGAAACTGGTATATATCAATTAAATGGATTTCTTATTAAGTGTAAAGCGTTATTGAAGAAAATATGTGATGATATAAAAAGTGGAAAGATTTTCAACGTAGAGTATTATCTTCATTTTACTGATGAATGAGAGATGCAAAAGCTGAGATTTTTGTAGAGGAGGTTATTATGGCAGGTTTTACAATTGATTTGGTAGGGAGGGTTAGAAACTTTGATTTACCAAAGAAACAACCGTTAATACCTTTATATGAGGCAGTAGTCAACTCGATATATGCAATTGAAGAAAGGCAAGAAAAGGAAAGAATTCAAGGCAAAATTGATATTACAATTATACGTGAGCCACAAGAAGTTGCAAATATGGAGGGAATAGATAATACTATTAATGAAATTGTAGGATTTCAAGTTTCTGACAATGGAATTGGATTGGATGAAAATAATATGAAATCTTTTCTACAATCTGATTCTACTTATCGAGCTGAAAAGGGTGGTAAAGGAGTAGGGCGGTTTGCATGGTTAAAGGCATTTTCAAATACTGAGATAGAAAGTATCTTTAAAGATGATGGTGTTTGGGTAAAAAGAGAATTTGTTTTTTCTTTAGAAAATTTAGATATCAATGATACTTTGGTTGAGGTTGATGATGCCACAGAAAATTGCACAACAATTAAGCTAATGAATTACTTGCCAATATATAGGAAAAATGTGAGCAAAAATCCTGAAATTATTGCTACAAAGCTAATGCAGCATTGCTTAATTTATTTAATGTCTCCAAATTGTCCGGTTATCAATGTAATAGATGGTGAAAAATATTGTATTAATGAAATGTTTGAGAGAAAAATTAAGCGAGAAAGACAGGATGTAGAAATAGAAATCAATGGAGAAAAATTTTCACTTTTAAATACGAAGGTAGAAGATTCATCTATTGGAGGAAGTAAAATATTTTTATATGCAAATAACAGGATGGTTAAATCGGTTGATTTGGATAAAATATTAATTGATTTAGATAAAAATATATTTGAGGACAAAGGATATTTTTATGTTGGTATACTAACTGGAAAATATTTGGATGATAATGTCGAGATGAATAGAACATCATTTGATATATTGGAAAGCAGTGCGGAAGATGATGTGTCGATGGATGATATTATTGCAGGAGCTAAAGAACAAGTAGAAATATATTTAAAAGAATATTTAGAAGAGATTCATAATAAAAAGGAGGAACGTATAAAAAAATATATTTCGACTAATGCTCCTCAATTTGGACATTTACTTAAGTATATGCCTGACTCAATTAATGCAATTAAACCTACATTGACGGATGCAAAGTTGGATGAAGAATTATATAAAATCAAGAGAAAGTTTGATGTGGAATTAAAAAAAGAAAATCAAGATATACTTGAAAAAATAGAAGTGGGTGTAGGGCATTTAGATACATATGAAGATAAATTTAAAGAGCAATTTGAAAAAATAAGTGAAGCAAATAAGGCAGCTCTTGCTGAATATGTATCTCATAGAAAGATTATATTAGAGTTACTTAAGAAAGGAATAAAGATAAAGGAAGATGGTAAATTTAATAAAGAAGCCTATATTCATAATCTCATCTACCCAATGAGAAGAACTTCAAATGAAATAGAATATGAAGCACATAATTTATGGTTATTAGATGAAAGATTGGCATATTGTGAATATATTTCTTCAGATATACCATTTGATAATAGTCCTAAAGAAGAAAGAACAGATATTCTGATGTTAGATAGACCAGTAGCATTATCGGATGAAAATAATACGGGAAGAGAATTTGAAACTATTGTTATTTTAGAACTGAAAAGACCAATGAGAGATGATTATAACGCAGGTGATAATCCGATTCAGCAGTTGTTGGGGTATGTTGATAAGTTGGCATCTAATAAAATGACAGATAAGAATGGAAGAATAATTAGGGTTGGAAGTAATACACAATTCTATTTGTATGCAGTTTGTGATTTGACACCTAAGCTGATAAAAGTTGCAGAAGACCATGATTTTATAGAAACACCAGATAAACTTGGGATGTATAAATATCATGAGAAAAAGAAAGCATACATAGAAATAATATCATATGATAAGTTAATAGTTGATTCCGAAAAGAGAAATAGGGTGCTATTTGAAAAGTTGGGTGTTTGAAAGATTTATTTGTATTTCAAATTAATTTTGAGTAGGTATATTATATGGAACTTGAAATCAGCATTGAAGATTTATTAAATAAACGTCGTGTAGAATCTGACAGAATTGAATTTAAAGCAGGATGGAATCCTGATGACATTTATCATAGTGTATGCGCCTTTGCCAACGATTTTGACAATGTGGGTGGCGGATACATTCTTATTGGCGTGGAGGAAAAGAACGGTGTAGCGGTTCGTCCGGTAAAAGGGATAGACGAACTGGAGATTGATAAGATTCAAAAAGAGATTCTTGGTTATAATAACAGCATTATCCCAGCATATTTTCCCAAAGTTATCATAGAAGAAGTAGATAAAAAGATGGTCATGGTGCTATGGATAACAACAGGAATCCAGAGACCCTATAAAGTACCGGAACATGTGACTACAAAGAAAGAGAAAAAACACTATTACTATATCCGTTATGCTTCCAATTCTGTACATGCAAATCCGGAGCAGGAGCGCGAACTGATCAATATGACCAATTATGCTCCGCTGGATACCAGACCTAATTTTGACGCCACAGAGAATGACATTTCGGTTGCGTTGTTGATAGACCATCTCAATGAAACAAAGAGCAAACTGGCAAAACAGGTAACAGAACGTGGAGTGATGGCTGTTTTAAATGATATGCAGTTATTGGTTGGACCACCGGAACAGCAGTATATTTCTAATGCGGCATTAATGATGTTTTGCGAACACTTGGATAAATTTTTCCCTTATACGCAGGTAGAAATTGTGCGTTTTCCAGATGGAAGCATCAAAAATCCTAACAACTTCAAAGAATTTCCGGTCATTAAAGGTTCAGTGCCGATGATGATTAAACGCACCATGCAGACATTGCAGGATCTGGTAATTGAAGAAATGGTTACAAAAGTGAATTACCAAATGGAGGCGATACGCAGATTTAATTATCCGTATCAGGCATTGGAAGAAGCAGTTGTGAATGCATTTTATCATAGGGATTATCTTTCTTATCAGTCAATTATGATTGAGATTGAGCCTGAGTTGATTCGGATCATCAGCTTTCCCGGCATAGACCGTTCTATTCCGCAGAGAGTGATCGAAGAAGGTGAACGGTTTTCATCCAGATACTATCGCAATAAACGGTTGGGTGAATTTTTGAGAGAACTGGATTTATCTGAAGGAAAATCAACAGGCATTCCTACTATTCAGGAAGAACTGCGGAATAATGCTTCACCCAAAGCAAGATTCTTTACAGATGATGACAGACGGGCTGTGACGGTAGAAATTCCGATTCATCCGGATTTTTTGAAGAAAGATGAACCTCAAAATGAGCCCCAAAGTGAACCCCAAAATGAGCCCCAAAATAAAATTGATGAAAAGATTATTGAACTGGTAAAAGAAAATAATCACATAAGCCGAAAAGAAATGGCGGAGAAGCTGGGGTGTTCTATGAGTACAATAAAGAGAGCACTTGCAAATTTAAGAGAAGAAGAGAGGCTTATATATGAAGGCTCAAGCAGGAAAGGGCATTGGATTATTAAATAATCTTTCAGCATAAGTTGTCTAAATTTTCTTATATGATTTTAATTTGTTGAAGAGGATTTGAAAACGAAAAAACATAATACCTACAAAGATACGTAAAATTTGTGTAAATACGTATCTTTATGCCTAACAATTTTATCCCATATTCTGTATGCTATATATAAGTTTTACGATTGGAATTTATAATCTGAGACTTACTAAGGGTAGAACTACCCCGCACCAGAACAATGGGAAAGGAAACCAACGGTGTGGATTTAGAACTGGAAAGACTGGCAGACCTGTTAGCCTATCTAATTGAAAACTACGGAAACACAGAATCATTGAGAGAGAGAATTACAATAAACCGAAATCACCGGATAGTAAACGACCCGGCGTCCGAAGGAGAAGTTTAAGGCGACAGAAGATGCGTTGAGGCATTTTAATATGGTGAACGAGCTATGAACAGAATGGGAGTTTTTGCAGATATGAATATACCTGACAATATCAAAAAACTGACAGAAGGGAAGCCTTATACATCTGATGATATTGGAATGTCCGGGTCAAAAATAATGGTCTTTGATGACAGTGTGTTAAAGATAGTGAATTGCCAGGGGGAAAATGAAGATGGTGTAATTCAGATGATGCGTTGGCTTGATGGAAAGATATCGGTTCCCAAAGTTATCGCTTACGAAAAGGATGACGAATACCAATACCTGCTCATGAGTAAGATGCCCGGGAAAATGTCTTGTGATAAATATTACCTGGAGCATCCGAAAGAATTGCTTGCCCTGCTTGCAGAAGCGTTAAAAATGTTTTGGAATGTGGATATTTCTGATTGCCCGCGAAACAGAGATATTGATACTGAATTGAAAGAAGCAAAATACCGTGTTGATAATAATCTGGTGGATTTGGATAATGTGGAACCCACAACATTCGGTGAGGGCGGTTTTGAGAATCCGAGGGCACTGCTTAAGTGGTTAGAAAGTAACAGACCGAATTACGAACCGGTGTTGTCGCATGGCGATTTCTGCCTGCCGAACATTTTCATAGAGGATGGCAAGATAAGCGGTTTTATTGATCTGGGGGATACAGGTATCGGTGATAAATGGAGAGATATTGCTTTGTGTTACCGGAGCCTAAAGCATAACTTTGATGGAACCTTTGGTGGGAAAGTCTATGCGGATTTTAACCCGGATATGTTGTTTGAAGCTCTTGGCATAGAAGCAGACTGGGAGAAACTAAAGTTTTATATATTGTTGGACGAGTTATTTTGAATGGTTTGCCGTGCTTTGGAGAGATAGGAAGCTGGCGCAAGATTCGGCTTAGGGGGAAGAAAGACAATGTATATGGCAAAAGATTTATATCAGAATACCAAAGAAAATGAAAAGATAGATTCCAAAGAAAGAAGACAGCAGAGCAAAAAAAGAGTAAGCCACATCATCGGTATAGCCGCACTTAGCCTGTTGCTTTCCGCCTGCGGTGTATCATCAGGAAGAGCGGAAGGGCGGCAAAGCGACGAAACAAAGGAAGAACCGCAAGAGTGGCAGGAGGAGCATGACAGCTGCGAGATGCAGGAACTTAGCAGATATCTGTATGAACATATTTCCCCAAGCCCCTATGCCAGTGCAGAAATTGCGATAAAGGATTACGAGGGGGAAATGTTGGAAACAGAGTGGGATGAGCCGTCAGCGTTTCGATTTGCGGGAGAAGCGGATGTGACGTGGCGGTTTTACAATTCTCTTGCAGAAATGGAGACAGCGTTAAACGAGGCAGCCATGCAGGAAATTGATGGGAACGAGCTTTATTTTCTGTACTATACCTTTCCCATGACGGAGAATGACTACGCTCTCGATTTATACAACATTCTGAAAAAGAAATTCGATACGAAAGAGCATCCCTTGACAGCGTGGAGCGCAGATAACGGGAAGATGTTTTACTTTATGCAGGAAACGCTGGAGGATGTGGACGGCTATGAGCTTTCCTGTCTGGACAGGCGGAGTTCGAAGGTCAATCTTTATGTGAAGGATCGGACGGCGTACGGGCTTACTTTGATTAACGCGCCATTGGAAAGTGACGACGAAACTTTGGGATATGTGTTCTATGATGTCTTTCAGCATTACGGCGTTTTGTGGAGCGGCTGGGGGCTGGATGAGGAAAGACTATACTGGATCGACCATGATGAGCGGCTGACCGAGCTGGAGAACCCGAAGAGAAGCTTTCTGGAAGTCCGTGGAATTGATGAGAATTGGGAATCCGCTGGGGACAAAGGGATTATGCGGTATTTTGGTCTGCTTGCGGAAGCTGATTATGAGTTGCCGCTTACGGAGGACGGCAGGATGCTTTCCCTCCACTTTTCACTTGCTCAGGATGGCGAGGAAGAAGAAGCTTCTTTTTCCGATTATATGTATGATTTAAGAAAAGAATCCATTATTTCCGCTGATAGATCTCTGGCGGAAAGCGAAGATGAGATTTTTGAGGATGAAACTTCTGCGGAGAAAGAAGATACGGAACTTCGCTACTATCTCCTGAATGGTTTTTGCATGGATGAGTCCTACGATATGACAGTGACGGATATGGAGACCGGCGAAGTGCTGCAGGAGGGCAGGGTATCCTTGAGCATTGAGCTGCCGGATACAATCACTTATCCGGACTTAAATGGCGACGGCTACGCGGATATGCGGATTGGCGCGCCGGTTCATGGGAGCGGCGCAAAAGCGGAGGAGGAAGATTATACACCGCCCTCTTATCTGCTCTGGGATCCGCAGACGGAGCAGTTTGTGCCCAAAACCGAAAAAGAGGTGGAAAATAGCAGACAGGCGGTGGCAAACGGTTTAACGGAGGGAGAACAGGAGGAAAAGAGCGAGCGGGAAAGGAGAGATCCTTTTGCGCCAGTTCATGAACTGCAGGAGTGGGCTGAGTCGGAGGAGTATATCAAACTCACAGGCGAGAATATGCAGGAATACAAAGTGCAGGAAGGAGACAGCCTCTGGCGTATCAGTGAACGTTTTTACGGGAGCGGATATAAGTGGACGGCAATCGTAAGGAGCGGGGATGCGCCCAAGAATCCGAATAATTTACTGGTAGGGGAGACAGTATTTATGCCGGAAGTTTTTTATATCCACAAAGACCCGTATTCCAGGGGCGGTCTGTGCTCTGAGGGGAGTTTCCAAATTGAACAGCCGGCTGGGTTTGCTTATTACTTTTTGAATGGCGATGTGACTTATATGCCTTGGGAGGAAGAGAACCAGATTCACAGCCTGCCAGTAACGAATCCTGTGGGGATAAATCCATTCCATGAACCGGAGGCTTGGGAAGCGTTTCAGGCGGAGGTGATACGGTGCAGCGAAGAACTTTGTCCGGGAAGAGTGTCGAACCTTACCTTTGAAAAAAGTCATATGGAGGATGGATGCGACCTGTATGGGTACTCCTTTGAATATGATACGGGGGAAGAAATTCTGGAATATGTGGATTTCTTTAAGTTTGGCAAAGACAATATGGCGGAAGTAATCGGCGTGCGTAAGCAGGAGCCGAACACTGTGCTGGTGAATACCGTCCGCTATATAGCGGCAAGTTTCACCGATTACGGCGGTAAGCCGGGTATGGGATGGGGCGATGGCGTGATTCCTAATGTAGGTGCGGATAAATGGGAGTATCCTTATCTTCATAATTTGTTTGAGGCGGCGAGGGAGCAGTTTGGGGCAGTCATCTATGCGAAGGAATTTGACACCTAATTTCTATCCGAAAATAAAAAATTATGATACAATTGCAGTAAAAGGTCATGGAGCGTGCGGCATTAAATGATAACGGCAGATAATCTAAAGAAGGTTTTAGAAGAACTTCATTATGTAAAAAGCAAAAAGAAAGAAATTTATGTGAAAGAGTTTCCGGATTTTGACTGTATAATCAAGGTGGATTTTGGGAATAAGAAAATTACTTATCCAGAGAACAAGGGAATGGTCATTCACAGGAAAACCACATGCAATTTTTCTGAGAATGAAAATTTTGTTGTACTGGAGTGTATCACCAGCCTGTTGGACAAAGGGTATAAGCCGGAGCATATCGAACTGGAAAAGCCTATACCTGGAGGGCATGATGACACAGGCGGATATTGTGACGTTCTTGTGAAGGACAATCAGAAGAAAACGTTTTTGCTCATTGAGTGTAAGAAAGAAGATGAGTTTGATAAATATTGGAAAAAGACTATGGCTGACGGCGGTCAGCTGTTTCGATATTTCAATTCCTATCGGCAGGCGCAGGCTCTGTGCATGTACACGTCAGATCTTTCAGATGATGGAAAAATCAAACGCTCGACCAATATCATATCAATGCTTGACAATGAGGATTACTTATTGACGGATGCAGCCTTAAAAAGCTTTAAGCAGGTGCAGGCAGACAATGGCGATAAGGAAGATTATTTTAGAGTCTGGAAAGAAACTTATGGGCAGGATTTTGCCACAAGAGGCATATTTGAAGAAGATATAAATGCATATACAATCGGTAAGTTGAAATATGGAGTTGGCGATTTAGATGAGGTGGACAATGATGCGATTCAAAAAAAGTACCATGAATTTGCTACCATATTAAGACAGCATAATGTGGGAAGCCACGAAAATGCATTTGATAAGTTAGTAAATCTTTTTTTGGCAAAAATCGTGGACGAGACCCTTAATCCGAAGGAATTGCAGTTTCGTTGGAAGGGGGCTGCGTATGACGATTATTACAGCCTGCAGGACCGGCTCCAGAAGTTATATAAAGAAGGAATGGAGAAATTTTTGGGGGAAGAGGTTACTTATATCGACCAGAAAGAAATAAGCGACGCGTTTTACCTGTTTAAAGAAGACCCTGATGCCACTAGAAATAAAGTGCTTGAATATTTCAGGCAGCTTAAGTTCTATACGAACAGCGACTTTGCATTCTTGGACGTACATAATGAGGATCTTTTTTACCAAAATGCGGTGATACTGAAAAAGATTGTAAAGATGCTGGAAGATATAAAACTGAAAACAAGAGAGCAGAATCAGTTTCTTGGAGATTTGTTTGAGGGTTTTTTGGATGATGGAGTAAAGCAGAGCGAGGGGCAATTTTTTACGCCGCTGCCAATCGTTAAGTTTTTGGTGTCTTCCCTTCCACTGGAGCAGATTATCAGAGACCATGAGGAAGTGCCGCTGGCGATTGATTATGCCTGCGGAGCCGGGCATTTTTTGACCGAATATGCTTCCTGCATCAAAAGGTATGTTGAGAGATATAAGGCTATTCCTGTGTCGGAATATTATAAGGGAATCTACGGGATAGAAAAGGAGTACCGCCTGTCAAAAGTTTCAAAGGTATCTGCATTTATGTATGGACAGGATGACATTCAGATTATATATGGGGACGCGCTGGCAGAAAATGCAAAAGTTGCAGATCAGAAGTTTTCTGTGCTGATATCAAATCCTCCCTATAGCGTAAAGGGATTTTTAGAAACGCTGACGGATGAGGAGCGAAGCCAGTATACGCTTATGAATGCTGTCTCGGATATTTCTAAAAACAACAGTATAGAAACTTTTTTTGTTGAGAGGGCAAAGCAGCTGCTTTTGGGAGTAGGAGTTGCTGCAATCGTATTGCCAAGCAGCGTTCTTTCTAATGGGAACATATATACATCCTGCCGGGAAATACTGCTGAAGTATTTTGATTTGATTGCGATTGCGGAACTTGGAAGCGGTACTTTTGGTAAGACAGGGACAAATACGGCAACCTTTTTTTTGAGGAGGAAAGGCGCTAATCCTGACTTGGCGGAGCATTTTGAAAACAGGGTAAATGCATGGTTTGACGGTGACACCACGAAGGATGTTGTCTTTGAGGATGGGGACAATATTGAACAGTATTGCGGACATTGCGGAATAGACGCGGCGGAGTACCGTCAATGGATAAACGGCGGGAAATTTCCCCAAGCTGAAATCTTTTTTGCTTATGTAAAGAAAGCCAAAACTTCTGTGCGGTACAAGAACATACAAAAAAAGAAGGTGACAAAGAAATATTCGGAAGAAGATAAAGCAAATGAATTAGAAACATATCTGCAAGGCTTTATAAAAGGAATTGAAAAGGAAAAATTGTATTATTACCTGCTTGCCCGGCATCAATCATGTCAGGTAGTTATTCTGAAAAGTCCGTCCGATCATAAGGAGGACAAAAACAGAAAGTTGATGAAGGAATTTCTGGGATATGAATGGAGCGGTGCGAAGGGCAGCGAAGGAATTAAATATCTGGGCGTGAGTGTGTCAAAAGAGAGTGAGGATGACGTCATTGTAAATAATAAGGGAATTAAAAGCATTAAGACTCCGTTATTTGATCCCAATGATTATGACAATGACCGGAAATTGAATACCATTATCAGAAACAACTTTGAAAATGGTTATGCGGACATTCCGAATGAACTGAAAGCCTATGCGGATACCTATGATTTAGTCGATATGCTGGATTTTTCCAGAGTGGATTTTGATAAGGCGATACGGACAAGCGGAATCAGCAAAGAGAAGTTTATGTTAAAGAGTAAATACAGTGTGAAAACCTTAGACAAGCTGGCAGCAATTTCAAGAGGAGCATCGCCCCGTCCCATCGAAGATTATCTGACAGAAGACAAGAAGGGCATTCCCTGGATTAAGATTGGGGATGCAGCCGCTGGAGAGAAATATATTACCAAAACGGCGCAAAGAATTACCAAAGAGGGTGCGCAAAAGTCAAAGAGTGTCTTTCCAGGGGATTTTATTCTTTCCAACTCCATGAGTGTGGGAAGACCGTATATTTTAAAAATAAAAGGATGCATACATGACGGATGGCTTCTTTTATCTCATATATCTGATGATGTGAATAAAGAATATTTATATTATGTATTGTCATCAGAGGTGATTCAAAGTCAATTAAGAGATCATGCGCGTGGAGGCGTGGTGAAAAATCTGAATATAGCAAGAGTTTCGACGATTCAGATTCCAGTTCCGCCTATGAATGTTCAGGATCAAATTGTATCGGAATGCAGAAAAGTGGAGGGAGAGTCCCGCAGAGCATTTACACACAATAAAAAAATAAAGCAACAGATGGAAGAACAGATGAAAAATCTTTCGGCAGAGCGGAAAGCGCTGTCAGAAATTGCCCCCTATACAACCGTAAGAATCGGATTTGATGAAATCAACGCATCCTCTTATGTAACCACCGACAATATGCTTCCTGATTTTGAGGGCTGCAAGGAGTTTGAAGGAAGTACAAGTGCGGATAAGGTGATTGAATATAAAGAGGGCGATATTTTGGTTTCCAATATCCGCCCCTACTTGAGAAAAATTTGGATAGCCGATAAAAACGGCGGCTGCTCGCCGGATGTGCTGGTATTTCGGGTAAAGGATAAGGAGAAAGTAGTCCCGGAATTCGTTTACTATTCCATGAGAAGAGATGCTTTTTTTGACTGGGCAATGTCCGATGTTAAGGGCATGAAAATGCCCCGGGGAAAGAAGGAGACGATTTCGGCTTATCAGATTGCAGTTCCGTCTATTGAAGAGCAAACGGATATAGTAAAAAAGATGTGTAAGCTAAAAAAACAAATGGAGAAAAATATTGAAATAATAAAAGATTGCGAAGAAAAAAGGGAGGAAATCGTACAAAGAAATATCAAATAGCAAAGAAGATGATTTAAAGGCAGATTCCTCCTTAGTATACCCTTCAATGCAGGAGCAGAAGTCGGATGTCATTTTACATAGCGCTGATGTTTTGCTTACGTGAGATAAAGAAGTAGAAGAAGTGTAAAAAATTTTGCCGTTCCCTATCCGGCTGACTGCCGGACGGGTCGGCTTTAGTCGGGCAGTTCTACCTTGCCGACAAGAGAGTAATAGATTTTGATTTCCTGTCTGCGGAGCTTCCCCCGGCGTTTCCCGTCAAGGGCTTCCGATTCACGGATTACGATTTTCTCCACAAACTACCACAACAGGGTAGGGGTGAGTTCCTCAAAGCTGGTGTACTTGCGGACTATTTTCATAAACTTTTCAGCGTTCGCCGTGGCTTCCAGCGTTTTAGAAAGTTCGCTCTGCAAAGCGGCGACTTTCTCTTTCAGTTTCTTCTGCTCGGCTTCGTAGTCTGCCAAAAGTTCCGTGAAATGCTCGTCCGATATGCGCGGCTTTGGAAATTTGCCCCGGAGATCGTTTGTCCGTGTACCATTTGAGGTTGGAAAAGCCGTTCTGTTTGGCGTAGAATTCAAGGATTCGCTTCTGGCTGCTTATGGAGTTGGATTCGCCTTGGAGCGTGTCCTCGTGCGACAATCTAGGATATAGGGCGGTAATCAGTTTTGGGGTGGTCTGTCTTGTCATGGTTTCCTTCATTTCCGACAGCCAGCCCCAAGGCTTATCGTTTAAGTTGATGATGGAAATTTTAATTTTTCTGTGGTAAACTATTTTCATCAAAATCTGTATACTAAGGTGGTGCAATAAATGAAAATTGTACAGGCTACAAATGACAATTTGGCAGAGCTAATGTCTTTTTATAGTGTAATGTGTGATGTCCTTGGTGAAAAAAGTTTCCTGCCAAACAGGGATAAAGGTGGTTTTCCCTCGCAAGCAATGGTAGAGGAATCTATCAAAGGCGGATGTCAATTTATCGGCATAGAAGATAATAAAATCGTTGCAGCATATATTCTAAACCATGATTGCGACAGTGCATATAATACAGTTCACTGGCAAATCAA
>ERZ808054.631-NODE-631-length-29210-cov-4.584698_pt1 | contig 29210 bp, 19 predicted proteins | sample MGYA00380201_ERZ808054 | MGnify/ENA primary metagenome ERZ808054 (study PRJEB31490, sample SAMN06133419) | mouse gut metagenome | isolation source: Z5_2 | host: mice | place: China: Chengdu | collected 2015-05 ...
CGGTATGGTGACAGTCCCGTCCTCGCCAAACTGCATCTCAACCTGTTTGTAAACCAGAAGGACGTCATGCATCTTATCCTCAAAATCAGGATCTTTGCGTTCAAGGTAATACTTGATCCTGAATGGCTTTATATCCATTTTTTTGAGATATTTTTGGAGCCATGGTTTGGTAACGGCTTTCAAGCGTGGATAACCGGCTTCTTCGGCGTGTGCCTGTATGTGCCTGTGGAGTGCGGACAATGTCCATAATTCTGCCGCATAGCCAAGGTCACAGGGCTTTTGGCAGGCTGTACTGACGATCCATGCTTTTGCATCATCGGTAATCTCGACCGGGCGGCCGGAACGTTCATCATCAAATATGGCCAGGTCAATTCCGCTGTTGAGATAACGGTCAACACAACGCCGGACGGTATTCACACTAATGCCCAGGCCGTCTGCGATCGCTTTGTCTGTTTTGGCTTCAGACTTCCATAGTAATATGCGGGCACGATCGACAACCTGTGACTGGATAGTTCTGGTTTTGATCAATGATTTCAGATAGGCAACGTCTTCTTCTGATATTGTTATACGATAAGGTAATGCCGGCATAATCAACCTCCATAAATTGTATTTATTAAGTCCATTATACCACATATCGAAACCATCAACAACTTAATTTATGTTATACTAGACGGATGGAGCTCTGGGCGTATTTGAAAAATGAAATGCAAAAGTCAATATCACCTTAAAATATGTCAATTTTTGACCTGTTTTTCTGTTTACGAAAACAGTAAGCTATACTTGTAACAGGGAAAAAGAGTTTAGATAGTTCAATAGAAAAAGGAGATTAAGACAATGAGTACAATCGCATTAAAAGTAAAGAATTATGCAGTGAACTGCAGAAAGCATAGCATTTTCAAAGAAATCGTTAAAATGTACAGGGAATACCAGGCTGAGATTATATGCGGCATTTTTTCACAGAGTGGGAATGCGGCGGAAGCAGCGAAAATGTACCTGATGATGAAGAAGTAAGCAAAATGGCAAAAGATAATAAGAAATCAGGCAAAAAGGACTGGCAGATCGCATTGTACAGACAGTGCGGCTTGCCGAAAAAAGAGGAACTGGCTTCTGGTTTGACTGGAAGCCAGTTCCTTTTTGAAATTTTAATTTATTTTATTCGGCATGGAAGCGATCATTGTATTGTTCGTCGCGTCGCTGATGGGTTTCTTGGAATCAAACCTTCCGTGTCTTCCTGCGGTACTGCATCGGTGTGACGCCATATTGTTTTTTAAATACGTTCTGAAAATAGGACTGGCTGGAGAAGCAGAGGTAGCTGCTGATCTCAGCCAGACTTTTTTCGCTGTAGGTCAGCAGGCTTTTAGCCTCCTCGAGCTTGCATCTGGTGATAAAGGCACCGATATGGATGCCCAGTTCTTCTTTAAAACGCCGCATCATGTGCGAACTGCTTCTGTGCACGGAGCGCGCCACATCGTCGATCGTAATCGGTTCATTGGTGTGGCTGCGGATGTAGTTCATGCACTGATAGACATCGATTGAAATGCCATCAGGAACGTGTGTCTCCCCGGCTCTCTGGCAGAGATCGATCAGCATCATATACTGCAGGTTGGCGATCTCCTCTATTGTCTGGAGCTGTTCGCATTCCCGAATGTAGAAGTCTGTCAGCTGATATGTCTTTTCTACATCGACGCCGCCCGGTATCGCGCCGAGGAAGCCGGATTTTGCGGCGGTGGTTATAAAGACATTTTTGGCATGACGGATCGGTGAATGTGCCATTTTACCCTCTTTTAAAAAGGTGCTGTTGGTGTGCAGAAATTCTTTTAAGTGATCTGCATTGCCGTTTTTGATATACTGATACAGTTCCTGTTCAAAGTGATAGGAGTTGTGATCATTCTGATTTTCCTTATTTTCTACAATACACTCGATCTGACGCTGGCTTCGGTTCTGGATATCCTCCTCATCTTCCATATAAAAATCGTTAAGGTTTGTTTCTTTATGATTCAGGCATTGATACAGCAGGGCAAGATAGCTGGCAAATTGGAGATGGCTTGTCCGCGGGATGGCGGAGAGACATTCCGTCAGCTGTTCCCGATAATCCAGAGAAACCATCAGTTCGCGCATATACTGCCGCACCAGCGGTTCTGTTACGGGGACATTGAAAGTCGGTCCCACGATCACATCGTAGTCCGTGTTATCAATATGAACCCGTCCGTATTCGATATCCGGGGAGAGCGCACAGAAACAAGGGTTGTTTTCTATTGTAAAGAGCTCCCAGTGGGACTGTGGTGTCATAGACAGCATCTCTCCAAGGGCGGAGTATATGGCAGCACCGTTTTTTAAGAGACTGACGGGTATTTTGGTCGCCGCAAAAAAATTTTTGCAGAAAGAGATATAGTCCATTTACAATGCAGCTCCTTTCATAGGAATCTGGGAGAAAACATAGCTACGGAATGCACAATAATGATAATCAGAGTTACATTCAGTATATTCGATCGTTTTATGAAAAGCAAGATAGAATCTTGTAATTTTGAATAGTATTTTGCAATAACATGCCAGCCATTTATGATACGATGCATACATGATTGATTTGACACTTTCAAGGACACATCTGTTTTGTGGTGCGTTTTTGGAAAATCTTACGAGATAAAGGAGTTGTCTGTATGAGTGAACTTGTTTCAAAAATGACCCTGGAGGAAAAAGCGTCGCTCTGTTCAGGAAAGGATTTCTGGCATACAAAGGGCATAGAACGGCTGGGAATCCTGTCTGTGATGGTCTCTGACGGTCCGCACCAGGAGGATGCGGCGGATCATCTCGGGGTGAATGAGAGCATCAGGGCAGTTTGTTTCCAGTGGGCTCCGGTTCGGCAGAGCAGACACCGGAGATGGCGGCAGTGACAGCGGAAACAGAGAATGGCGGCGGTGTCATCAATCAGGAAATGATGAAAGCGATGATGGAGGGAATGCCGCTTCGCCAGATGTTGAGCTTTATCCCCGGAATAAATAAGAAAAAACTCAAGGAACTGGTGAATGCACTTAATACATAGAGACAGGTGGTAAGAATGGGGTTTTCAAACGACTTTTTATGGGGAGCGTCGGGAACAGCCTATCAGATGGAGGGAGCGCATGACATAGACGGGAAAGGTGCGGGGATATGGGATGCGCTTTCGGATGGGCACATAAAGCATGGGGATAACGGGAATATAGCCTGTGATTGTTATCACCACTTTAGAGAGGATATTGCCCTGATGCGCCAGATGCGGCTGAAAGCCTATCGTTTTTCCGTGAGCTGGCCGCGTATTATGCCGCAGAGAAATAAGATTAATAGAAGGGGACTTCAATTCTATAAAGATCTGGTGGATGAATTGACGGATGCAGGAATCTTACCACTGTGTTCGTTGTATGACTGGAACCTCCCTTTGTGGATTCACCAGGAAGGCGGATGGGAATGGAATGAAATCAGTGACCAGTTTGCACAGTTTGTGGAAATCGTGCTGAAGGCGCTATCAGATCGGGTGTCTGTCTGGATGACGCTCCATGAACCGGCAGCGTTTATCGGGAAGGGATATATGACGGGTGTTTACGCACCCTTTGCGTCTGGATCAGCAGGAATACACCAATCGGTACAGCGTCTGTGCACACTGACAAAAAACGTGCTTCTGGCGCATGGGAAGGCAGCTGCGGTGATAAGGGAGAGATCAGTTTTGCCGGCACAGATTGGGATTACAGCGGACGGAAAACTTTTTATTCCATGGACGGAGACGAAAGAAGAGATTGCAAGAGCGAGAAGAGAGATGTTTCCGGATAAGAAGGATTGGCGTTTTGTAAATTGGTGGCTCGATCCCATCATAGAAGGCAGAGTGCCGGCTGTTCTGGCGGATATGATCAGCAAAGCGGAGAGGAAGCTGATAGGCCAGCCTTTAGATTTTGTCAGCTATGACTGTTATAAGGCGAACAATTATGATGAGAACAAGGGAAGGAATACTGCTGTATATCCGGGATTTCCGCGCACGGCATCAGATCACCCGATCACTCCGGACGCATTGTATTGGGCAGTGCGTTTTCATCAGGAACGATACAGGCTGCCGGTTCTGATCGTTGAAAATGGAATGGCAAATGTGGATTTTAGAATGCAGGGGAGTATGGTACATGATCAGCAGAGAATCCAATATCTGAAAAAATATCTGAGCGGTCTGCGGCGCGCCGTGGATGAGGGATATCAGGTGATGGGCTACCTGTACGGCTCCGTTTTTGACAAGTTTGAGTGGACGCAGGGGTATGATGAGCGCCTCGGGCTGGTCTACATTGACTATCGCACACAGGAGCGGATTCCCAAGGATTCGGCGATGTGGTATGCACAGGTGATCAGTGCAAACGGTGAAAATTTATAGTAAATATTTGAATAAAAAGATGGAGGGATTGGAACATGAAACAGAGGATCAGGATTCACAAGGCTGAACCCAACAAGGGGGTATTGAACTATGCGCATCTGCTGGACGCGCCGGCAGGAAAGCACGGTTTTGTGGAGAGCAGGCGGGGGCATTTTTATTTTGAGGACGGGACGCGCGCAAGGTTTCTCGGGTTTAATGTGGCGGCACGGTCCAATACGCCGGATCATGAGACGGCGGATAAGATGGCGGAGCGCTTTGCGAGCATGGGTGTGAACATGATCCGTCTTCATGCGGCGGACGGTCCGATCGGGGAGGAGCCTGGGAGCTGGAGCAGCTGTAAGGAGGCACCGCTCATCGACTACGAGAGCGGCAGCAGCAGAAAATTTCACAAAGAGGGACTCGACCGCTTTGACTATTTTGCGGCAAAGTTAAAAGAAAAGGGAATCTATCTGCATATAGACCTGATCGTGTCGAGGGAATTTCTGGAGGCGGACGGGCTGGATTATCCGGGCGGTGCTCCGTCCTGTATTAAGCGGCACTGCATGTACAATGAGCGTTTGATTCAACTGCAGAAGGAGTATGCAAAGGAGCTTTTGTGCCATGTCAATCCCTATACGGGACTGGCGCTGATCGATGACCCGGCGGTGGTCACAGTCCAGATCAACAATGAGGATTCCGCGATCAAGTGGCCGATGGGCGCCGACGACGGCGAGCAGATGAAGCCCTACAGGGACGAGGTGCAGAGGCGGTTTAATCACTTTCTGCTGATGAAGTATTACACGAGGGAGCGGCTGAAGGAAGCGTGGACACATGACGGTGTGTGTGCACTTGGCGACGACGAGGACCCGGTGCAGGGGACGGTAAAGGGCGTGGACGGCGGTTTTTACCAGCCTGTCAACGATCCAAACGGACCGTGGGATGGGGACTGCAGCCCTGCGCGCTATGCGGACTTTATGGAGTTTGGCATTGATGTGAACCGCAGGTTTTATCAGATGATGAAGGATTATCTCCATGCGCTTGGCGTGAAGGTGCCGATCGTCACCAGCAACCTGATCGCGGGCGCTGCCGATGTGTATGGACATACGGATGGCGATCTGATGGAAAACAACAGCTATTTTAATCACCCGCTGCTTCCGGTGCAGGGCAATACGTATCTGGTGGCGGGACCGGCGGAGTATGTCTCTGTCAATCCGCTGACCATGCAGAAGGGGATCGGCGCAATGTCAACAACGCTGTTAAGCTTAGCATCTGTCGCGATCGTCGGAGGAAAGCCTTTTATGCTGAGCGAGTGGAATGAATATGGGCTGCACCCGTTTCACTCGACGGCGTTTCTGCAGACGATTGCCTATGCCTGCCTGAACGACTGGGACGGTCTGATCCTGTACAATCACCATACATCGGAGAACTGGGACGACCAGCCCGCAGACGAGATATTGAATGTGTTTGATGTCTATAATGATCCGGCAGTTGTCTGTCAGTGGGGATTTCTGGCGTCCATGTTCCTAAAGGGGATGGTGTCGGCGGCGAAAAATCAAGTGGATGTAGTCTACACCCAGAATGATCTGCGCACGCTGCCGAACTTCCATGCAATGCCGTCCACCTTTTTCCCGTATGTGTCGGCGACGCGCAATGTCTTTCTGGACGGCGGGGACGCCTATCAGGGGGACGCGGATCTTGCAGTCAATGCTGGTTTCCTGAATGGGGCAGATCTGCGTGATGCCAAGCATGGTGTGTATTATGCGTGGTCGGGGTATCGTGACGCAATGCGCCGGTACAAGGAGGCTGATCGTCTGGCGAGGGCGGCAGCGGGAAGTCATGAGATTCAGCCGGGCGTACATTTGGGAGAGCAGGCGCTGGTGTTTGACGAGATCACACAGATTGCAGGGGACGGTGACTACCGTACTTTTGCGGCGCTGACAGATCAGGCGATGAAGAAGTGGGGACTGCTTTCAGAGGACGCAGGGTATGTGGACGGAAAACTGATTTCTGACACAAAGGAGATCGTATTTGACCCGGAACATGCCAGATACAGCGTCAACACACCGCACTGTGCCTGCTTTAGCGGTGCGCCGGACGGGAATATCGCGCTCTCAGACAGGATCAGCGTGCAGTCCCGCAACGAGCGCATTTCTGTGACATTGATTCCGTCCGGTGACGGGACGCTTGGGGAGGCGAAGGCGTTTGTCCTGACAGCAATGGGCACTTCGGGAATGGATGAGACTACATATAGCCCGGGACCGGAAATGATGGGAATGCCGTTTACCGCGGTAGAATTCAAGGGAAAATTGTATGTTGAGACTTTGGAGGGCAGTATCCGTGTGCGTGCAGAGAGCGCTGTGCTTCAGATCTTAGATCCGGTCGGAGCGGTTCTGGCGGAGATGCGTGGAGAGAAGGACGGGGAGTATGTCTGCTTTTCACTGAACGGTGAGGTGCCGGGGGTACAGTATTATCTTACAATACAGTAAGAATCTGTAGAAAAGACCATATCGTTGTATGAAAAACGTCATTGCAGAAATGCTTATGGCGTTTCTCATACCGTCATGATAATAGTATTTTACAATTTTGAGCATCAGACTGCAATATTCACAAAAATAAAGCTGATAAAATCATGTTATTAAAATCATTTTAGGAGGTTGTGACATGGCAAAAGATAAGAATGAAGTCCGCTACGATGCGGACGGTGCGCGGCGCGTGATGCGCGGCGGTGATTACATGGCTGATTTCGGCGGTCAGCTGGCGCTTGGACTGATGGCAAATATCGTAGGACAGCTGACCTATTTCTATACGGACAAGGTCGGACTGGCAGTGGGGAGTGTCGGTATTGTGATGGCGATCGCTAAAGTCATTGATGCGTTTACGGACATCATTTTTGGAAACATTGTGGACCATTCCAAGGGCGGCAACCGGAAATACTATCAGTGGATGCTGCGCATGGCTGTCCCGGCGGCTGTGATCACGGTGCTGATGTTTACAGTTCCGATACAGGCAGGACAGGTACCGGCGTTGATCTATGCACTGGTCACAAATCTGCTTCTGACAGCAGTGATCTATACGATGATCGCCACACCTTTTGCGGCGGTCATGGTAGTTCGGACAAACAGCCAGAGTGAGCGTGGGAGTATGGGCGTTTTCCGCGCAGTGGGCAATTATGGGGCTGGCATGGTCATTTCCATCGCGACGATACCGGTGACGAACATACTGGGCGGAACACAGAGCGCATGGGTTAAATATGGGTTTATAGTGGGAATTGCAGTGCTGCTTTTGTTTTTGATCTGCTACAACAATGGACGAAAAGCTGTTTTTGCCTCAGATATTGAGGAAGTGCGGGATATGACGTCCGATGCGGCGGAAGAGGAGGAGGCTGTACCGTTCAAGGAAGCAGTCGGAATGTTGTTCCGCAATAAATATTGGGTGATCGTTTTGCTGTTCAATTTAATCACAAGTATCACGAATGCGGTTGCAGGTGCCGGCGGTACATATTACTGCAAGTGGATCTTTGGAAATGATTCTCTCGTGGGACTGATCGGAGCATTTGGAATGCTTGCGACGGTTGTCGGATTTGCCTTGTCAAAGCCGATCATTGCGAAATTAGGCGTGACCAAAACGATATACGTGGGACTGATCGGGGCAGCCATCGCGGCGGGAATCCGTTGTTTTATGCCGACAAACTTTATGCTGTACGTGGTGACGAGTCTGGTGGGAAGTTTTATCCAGATCCCGCTGATGTGTCTGTACGGCGTACTGCTGGCAATGACGGTGGACTACAATGAGTGGAAATACGACAAGACGCTGGTCGCGACATCAGGCGGCGCGATCGGATTCGGGAGCAAGGTAGGGAATGGAGCCGGTTCGCTCCTGCTCAGCCTGTTTCTGGTGCTGGGATCGTATGATGCGACACTGACTGAGGCGACGGCTTCCATGAGATATTCGATCTACGGGTTTTCAAACTATCTTCCGGTAGTCATCAATCTGCTGATGTTCGTCATCTTTACAAGGTTTGACCTGGAGAAGAAGCTGCCTGCGATGCGTCAGGAAGTGGCGGAGAGAAAGGCTGCGAGACAGCAGAAATAGCAACTGGAATTGTTTATTTAGAGAATATGATAGAAAAATGAACATGCTAAAAGCTCTGGGAAAACAACTCAGAGCTTTTATGCTTGTTTTCTCTCATCAGTAGGGGATATTCCCATTTTTTTGCGGTAAGCCTGGGAAAAATGGGAGAAGTTGTCATATCCTAATTTGGAAGCGATGATGCTTACTGGAAGCGATGTCGTTCGGAGTAACACTTGTGCGGACTGCATTTTCCGCTGGATGATATATTCTTTCAGTGAAATGCCTTTCTCCGTTTTGAACAGGCGGGAAAGATAGTCCGGGTTCATGAAAAGAGCGGCGGCGACATCACTGACACCGATCGCCTGATCGATATTGTCTTCCACATACCATTCAATCTTTTCCACAAGTTTTCTTTCATTTTGGGAGGCCTGTGCATCCAGCACAAAACGGTCTGTAATGGTTTGAAGGACGGTTTTCAGTTCCTCCAGAGATTCTGCATTGAGTCCTTTTTCCAGTATCGGAAGAAAACTTTCCGAAGTAAATCCGTAAGCCCAGGCTGCATTGAGGGCAATCCGCTGGAATTGTATATAGAATCCGCGCAAGGTATCTCGGTTCATATTGCCGCTATCAGCGATGGCTGTAAGATAGCAGCAGGCTTCCGAATATACAGATGAGCCTCTCCCCTCGGATAATAGTTTCTCCCAACGGCGCAGTTGCGTAATATCTGGCAACTTGATAATATGATATTTATCTGATTGTTCGGCAGGGCAGAATATGCCGCTTTCCCGCAGGATATTGTTTTGTTTTGCATTTAACAGTATGGCTGATTGGGTATTGATCTGTTCTAAAGGAACGACCGGGGTGGTATAAAATGCAAATTCGCAGGGAAAATGCCTGGAAATGACAGGAAATATTTTACGCAGAGGATTCAGGGCATATTCAGGGCATGGAAAATGATGAGAGGATGAATATACAAACCAGCCGCATGACATGTAATCAATAGAGAAGGGTAAGATGCCATACTGATTGGTCTCATATGTCTCGATCAGGATATTGTTCAACACATAGCTCCATTCCTGAGTCGGCCAGGGTTCTGTTCTCCAGTGAAATAGGTGTCCGATAATGATAAAACAGTCATTTTCAGGTTGCAGATCAACGCCCAGACGTTTCAGTTCTGCACACAGGCTGGTAACAGACAGTGATTTTCCTGCACTCCAGTCGAGAAATAGATTCTGAAATAAGCTGGCTGTGTGGTTTCGCATCAGGGAACCATACTGTTCCAGCTTCTTTTGCGTATTGTGTTCTCTGACTCTTGCAATGGCCTTGGCAATGGTTGTCTGAATTTCATCATAACGTGCGGGCTGCAGAATATAGTCGAAGCAACCCAGTTGTAGGGCTTCTTTTGCATAGAGGAAATCCGCGTGTGAGGTGAGAAAGACACAGACAAAGTCCATATGGCTGTTTCGTGCCCAGCGCAGCAGTGACAGACCGTTTTCCCCTGGCATTTCGATATCGCATAATAGAATATCTACAGGCTCATTTGTCAGAATCTCTTTAGCAATCCGGGCATTATTAGCCGTTCTGATTGCTGTAACGTCCAAAGCATTCCAGTCTATGCCAGAAATTAGTCCGCTCAATATACTGATTTGGTCGTCTACTATAAGAACCGTCAATGGTTAGCACCTCCTGTCATATCATGTTCAATTGGAAGAAATAATTCCACACAGGCACCTGTAGAACGATTGCGGAAAGAAACAGTAGCACGTTCGCCATATAGGAAATGCAAACGATGGCGTATGTTGCTGATTCCAATATGTCCATTCACGGAAGTCTTACTGTGGGGATTATTTAGTTCTGAAAGTTTTTCTTGTGGAAAACCACCACCATTGTCACAGATAGTAATATATAAATAGCTGCCTTCTTCGCTGTCAAGCCGGCTGCATTTAATGTGGATCAGAAGTGTAGTATCAATGGGATCGGCATGCTTGACAGCATTTTCCACAAAGGTAAGGATGCTTATGGAGGGTATCAGTATATCAGCAGTACCAGAGTCCATTGAGAGCTTGAGGCGTGGTGGAAACTGCATACCTGTACCCTGAATCCGAATGTAGTTTTCTATTGAGTTTATCTCTGATGATAGAGTTACCAGTTTGGAGTTATCTTTAAAAATGTTACGAAAATAGGCAGACAAATTCAAGGCCAGTTCCTGTATAACAGTATATTTCTTTTCCTCTGCCAGTGAATAGATTAAATTTAGGCAGTTTAGAAAAAAATGTGGACGTAATTGTAGTTGCAGAGATTCCAATTGCAGGTCGCGCACAGATAATTCGTTTTCGTAAGCATCGATTTTCTGCTGCTGGATAGTATCTAACATAATGTTGACTGTTTCAGCAATTGTATTTACTTCGTATATCCCAGAATCCCGCGGAACACGGGTATTCGTGTGTCCAGCTTTGATTGCTTCTGTGGTCGTGGTCAGCCTTGATAGAGGGTGAAGAAGCAGATTACGAAGCAGGAGCCAGCAGATGGGAATGGAGATTAACAGGCAGAGCGTTATAATCATTAGAAAGCGCTGTGTGCAATTTAATTGTTCAAAAAACGATTTGTGTGGAATCGCATAAACAATATACCCTGGCACTGTGTGGAGCGGCAGGGAAATCAGGTCATAGGTTTCGCCGGAACTGGATTGAAATACATTTGTCCAGTCAGTAGGAGTCGGAAAAGTGTCATTACTAAAAGCAGTTTCTGGCGCAAGAGGCGTTCCATCTTCTGCGGTAAAAAATATTTTGCTGCTTGGTTCTAATCCTGTATGTGTTTGTTGTGTGGGATCTAATATAGCAGAAATAGCATTTCCTTTCTTGACATAAGTATACAGGAATACAGTCCGGTTCGAGAGAGCCAGCGGCATCCAATGGGCGGCATTCTTTTCTGTGGCGGCGGTCTCTATAACGGCAGCCTGGATCCTGTCACGGTCGATATGGGGATAATTTGTCATACTGGCAACGTGGCAGTAGTCAAATGAGGAGGCATATACGTAAAAACCGCCCAGAAGTTCATGTGCCGAAAGAAGAGGTCTGCATTGTTTTTCAATCTGTATAGCGGAGAGGTATGCCTCAGTTTTATTTTTGGCATAGACAATCATTTGAAAATCAATACTGTTGACTGCGGTATCTATAACATAGCGCTGCACGGTATTGGCGGAATTTTCCACCATGTTCCCATAGGCAGAAAGCGTACTGCCGAAAGCTGCATTGACACTTGTCTGATGAGACTGCACAGTATTCCATTCAAATAAAATAACAACAATAAAAAGCGGCATTGCGACAGCAGACATACTCAGCAATGCGATCCGTCGGAAGGATTTTATATGATGTATTTTTTGATCCGGTTGCATATATAGTCGGCCGCCTTTCTGTATGACAAATTAAAAAAATAAAATAAGTTTTTTCTTTAGTATATCATGTGAAAGTGTAATTGAAAATCAGAAGTAGGAAATATGACATTGTGAAGTAGGATTTTTGACAATCCTTTATATATTTTTTTTAAGATTGCGGATTTAAGACATTATAGACATGATAATAGATAGAAAAGCAATCCGCAGAACTGGTAAAATAACAGTAGTTCCAAAAAATGAAAATATGTGAATCATAAGAAAGGAGTGCAATAACATTATGAAAAAGGGAATAAAACAAGCCGGAGTGCTGACTTTGGTGACTTCCATGCTGGCGGCAAGTCTTGCGGGCTGCGGCGGCGGCAGCGCTTCCAACAATGCAAAGAACGATGCGGCTACAAACGAGGTACAAAATGCAAATAAGGGGGATTCCTTAGAAAACGGTGAGATTGTAAAACTCAGGGTATGGGGATTTGCTTATACAGCTACTTCGGAGGAATGTGCGGCGATAGCGGAAGCTGTGAGTGAGATTACCAGGGACAAAATTGGTGTTGAGGTTGAGCTTGTGCGCAACAGTGACGGGGAAAAATTAAATCTTGCCCTGACTTCCGGAGAACAGCTGGATCTGGTAAATTACCATACCTATGCAGGAGGGCTGAGTGCCTTAGTGACAAATGGCATGGCAATGCCCATCGATGATCTGGCAAAGGAGTATGCACAGGAAACCATCGATTTAGTTGGGGAAGATATGCTGGTTGCGGGTAAAGTGAATGGCACACTTTATTCTATTCCAAACATCAACGACTATGCAAACGGATATGGTATCGCAATGCGAAAAGATGTTCTGGATGATCTGGGTATTGATGTGGAGACGATCAAGACAGAGGAAGATATTCATGATGTCCTTGTCAGGGTGAAGGAAGAGAGGAGCGATCTCTATCCGTTAGTGCCAACCTGGGGAGGTGGAGGCATGCAGCGAGGCTTTGCTTTTGACAGTCTGGGTACTGGCTTCTGGGATGCATGTGGCGTTCTGGAAAATGTATTTGACGACAGTACGACTGTGGTCAATCTGTATGAGACAGATTCCTACAGGGAGTTCTGTGAGCGGATGTATGAATGGAACAAGGAAGGGCTTGTGATGCCGGATGCCACTACTTTCAATGAGGCGAATCCATGCGCCACGGTTGGTTTTGCGGATTTCGATAACAACAAGCCCACAAAAGAGAGTGAGCTGAGAAGGGACTGGAAGCATGACGGAAAGATCATCAATCTCGTAGAGCCTTTTATGACCTCTGATGCCGGTGGTGATAGCTTTTTTATTCCTTCTGTGTGTGAGTATCCTGAAAAAGCCATGCAGCTTTGGAATCTGATGTTCACTGATCCTGAGATTTCCAATCTGTTTGTCAATGGTATAGAGGGTAAAAACTATACTTATATAGATGATACAAAGCAAGTGATTCGGCAGATTCCAGAGAGTACCTATGATATTCAGGCATGGTCTTGGCCAAATTCCCGCCTGACGCCAGTCTATGAGGGGGATGACTTGGATAAGTGGGAGCAGGCAGCAGCATTTAATGACAGTGCCCGCCGTAGTCCAGCTCTGGGATTTCGCTTCGATAATAGCAGTGTAGTCAATGAGCTTACAGCCTGTAGTAATGTTATCAGCAAGTATGAAGTTGGACTTCGCTGGGGGGTTTTGGACCCGGACGAAGCGCTGCCGAAATTCAATGAGGAACTGAAGGCAGCAGGGATTGACACCATAATCGCGGAAAAGCAGAAGCAGCTGGATGCATTTCTGGCAGAAAATAAATAAATGAATGGGCGGGCTATGATGGGAAGCTTCCCGGCCCGCCTTTTTCTCATATTGGATCATTGTTTATGATAGAAGGAGGGAATATGCGAAAAATGAAAAAGAGCCTGCAGCGTTATTGGCCACTTTATGTCATGCTGCTCCCAGGTTCCATATATCTGCTGATCAACAATTATATCCCGATGGCAGGTATCGCGGTGGCATTTAAACAGTATAATGTGCGGGATGGGATCTACAAGAGTCCCAATATCGGTCTCAAAAATTTTGAATTTTTGTTTAGAACCAGTGACGCATGGCTTATCACACGCAACACAATTTTTTATAATCTGGTATTCATCGTGCTGGATGCGGTGCTTGCCATTGCAGTGGCAATTATTCTCAATGAAATTACCAACAAGAAAGCAAAACAGGCTTATCAGACATTGGTTTTGATTCCTTTTCTGATTTCTATGGTGGTAGTCAGCTATTTGGTCTTTGCTTTTTTGAGCAACGGAACAGGGTTTATTAACAATACCATTCTTCCGGCTTTGGGAAAGGAACCAATTGACTGGTATAACCAGGCGAAATACTGGCCTTGGCTTTTGATATTGGTACATATCTGGAAAACACTTGGATATAACTGCATCTTGTATTATGCTACCATCTGTGGAATTGATCACAGCTTATACGAAGCGGCAGCGGTAGATGGTGCAAACCGTTGGAGACAGATTATAAATGTAACTTTGCCTTCTATCCGCTCTACCGTTATTATTCTCACATTGATGAATTTGGGAAACATTTTCCGCTCGGACTTCGGCCTTTTTTACCAGGTGCCCATGAATTCCGGTTCCTTGCTGGAGGCTACGAATACGATAGATACGTATGTTTATCGCGGACTGATGCAGACCAACAATATCGGTATGTCATCGGCGGCGGGTGTATATCAGTCTGTTGTAGGTTTTATTTTAGTGATCACTGCAAACCTGATCGTAAGAAAGATTGATCGAGACAGTTCGTTATTCTAAAGGAGGAGAAATATGGTACAAAAAGGAAAGAGTTTTCAGATTTTTGCGCATATTGTGCTGATCACGATCGTGATCTGCTGTCTTGCGCCGTTTATCTTGTTGTTGATATCCTCGTTTACCGAAGAGGAGTCTCTGATCGTTAACGGATATTCTTTTTTTCCGGAAAAATTCAGCACGTATGCTTATGAATATTTGCTGTCCGGTTCAGGAGCAATGTTGCGATCTTATGGAATCTCCGCCATTGTCACTTTTGTCGGGACATTTGCAAACTTGTTGATCACCACGCTTTACGCTTATCCTTTGTCCCGAAAAGAATTGCCAGGAAGAAGTTTCTTTGCATTCTTCCTCTTTTTCACAATGCTGTTTAACGGTGGTCTGGTACCTTCCTACATCATGTGGACACGTACCTTTCATATCCAGAATACTATTTTTGCGTTGCTGATTCCGAACCTGTTGCTGAGTGCATTCAATGTGATTATGATGCGTACTTATTTTACTACAAATATTCCGGATGCAGTCGTAGAGGCCGCGCGCATTGACGGGGCAAACGAATTCAAGATTCTTTTTGGTATCGTGCTGCCTATGGCATTGCCCATTTTGGCAACAATAGCACTACTGGTAGGACTTGGCTACTGGAATGACTGGACTAATGGCCTCTACTATATCAATGATGATAAGCTCTATAGTGTGCAGGTGCTTCTGACAAACATTCAGCGCAATATGGACGCCCTGAAAAAGAGCGCAGCCAGCGGGGGGAGCATATCAGCCGCCAGTATTCCTTCTACTTCAGTGAGAATGGCGCTGACTGTACTGGGTGTATTTCCGATTATGGTGGTATATGGCTTTTTACAAAAGTATTTTGTGAAAGGAATAGCAATTGGTGCGGTGAAAGGTTAGTAAATAGCAGAATATTATAATGGAAAGCAGCATTTTACAATACAAAATTTCTCTGTGCCGTTACAATAGAGCGTGTCTGGGATCGCAGTTTGCAGATTATTTTTAAGGAAAGAGATCTCAGGCGCGCTTTTATGGTTACTGACAGTCTAAAATAGGATTTACAGGAAAAGGAGCGTAGTAAGACGATGGAAAATAAAAAGATATATGAATATTCACAGGACGGCAATGCCTGTGTGATCAAAGAGCCGCGTACCCCTAGATATTGGTATAATTATCTGTGGAATGAGAACAGATACTGCGCGCAGGTCTCCCAGATCGGACATGGGCGCAGTTATTACCTGAGTGAGAAGGCGGATATGTGTATGATCAACCGCGATGATGCCCGGTATGTGTATCTGCGGGACGAGGAGACAAAGGACTGTTGGAATATCGGTTTTGGGCCATTGAATACACAGGTGGAGGCGTACCAGTGTACACACAGCATCGGCTATTCGCTGCTGCAGTCGGACTACCAGGGGATACACAGCTCGTGGCGGATCTTTGTGCCGAAGGAGGGGTTTCACGAAATCTGGAGCCTGAGTATCGTAAATACCGGGAAAAAGCCGCGGACGCTGAGTGTCTTTTCCGCAGTCAGCTTTTCGCTGGAAGGGTTTTCCTACCCGAGATATTATGAGATGTACCGGTGTATGAACACAAGTTTTGACCGGGAGCTGAACGGGATCTATTGCGATTCATCGCACCCCTTTGCGCCGCATGAGCGGTATCACGGTTTTCTGGCTTCCTCCGAGCCAGTGTATGCCTACGACGGGGATCTGGCGAAATTCTGCGGTTCCACGAGCACGATCACACAGCAGGACGCGTCGGCCTGCGCACTGTTCCAGCGACCGGATGTGGTGATGGAGGGCAGGGACTGCACCAATTCTGAGGCGGCACTGTTTATTCTGGGCGGCGTGCTGCAGCACAGGATCACACTGCAGCCGGGTGAGCGTCGGAAGATCCATCTGCTGTTTGGCATCAGCAGCTCCCGCGAGGAGGCACGCAAGACGGCGTCAAAGTTTGCGGACAGCAAGGTGGTAGAGGCGTCATTTGACGAGGCACAGAAGTATTATTTTGCAAAGTACGGTTCCCTGTCCATACGGACACCCGATGAAAAGATCAACCATATCATGAACAACTGGGTGAAAAAACAGGCGGATTTCTGTATTGTCGGAAAGAAGGGGGTGCGCGACAATCTCCAGATCGCTGCGGCATTGTTAAATTACAGGCAGGACAAGGCAAAGGCGGAGATTCTGGAATGTCTGCGGCATCAGTTTCGGGATGGGCACGCAGTGCTGACATGGTTCCCTTATGATGATACGCGGTATTCTGATCAGCCGTTCTGGATCATATGGGCAGTTTGCCGTCTGATCAAGGAGACAGGGGATCTTTCGCTGCTTGGGGAGCGCATTTCATGGCAGGACGGCGGGGAGGTCACTGTCCTGGAGCATGTGAGGGCGGCGGTGGACAGACTGATCGCGGATAAGGGAAGAAACGGTCTGGTGCGCATTTATTTTGCAGACTGGAACGACGCCCTGAACATCACGACGGATCCGGAGGCGGAATCGGTGATGCTTTCCCACCAGTTTTGTCTGGCTTTAAAAGAACTAAGACAGCTGATGCTCCAATACGGCGATGCGGACTATGCGGAAACGCTTGCGGCAGAATATGAGGCAATGAAGGTCAGCATCAATGAAAAAGCGTGGGACGGCGGATGGTATATGCGGGCGCTGAGCACGGTGGAGAATATTGGTTCCAAGAGTAGCGCTGGCAGCACGATTTATTTGAATGCCCAGACGTGGGCGGTACTGGGGGAGGTGGCGGACGCGGAGAGGCTGCCGCTGGTACTGCAGGCAGTGGATGGCATGGAGCATGATTTCGGCTTTCCCTTAAATATGCCGCCGTATCCGACATACTCGCCCAATGTCGGCAGAATGTCGGGCATGCTGCCTGGGCTGTTTGAAAATGGCGGGGTATACTGCCATGCGACAGGCTTTAAGATCCTCATGGACTGCAAGACCGGGCGTGGGGACAAGGCAGTGAGGACATTGAAAAAGATCATGCCGGACAGTGACAGGAATCCGTCCACACAGTCGGGGGCAGAGCCCTATGTGTTCACGAACTGCTATGCCGCTCACCCGGGATATTACGGGAAGTCGTACCAGTCGTGGACGACAGGAACCTCCGCGTGGTGCATGATGGGACTGTATGAGGGTATCATGGGTGTGAAAGCCGACTATGAAGGGCTGCGCGTGGAACCCTGTTTCCCGTCGGCGTGGGAGGCTGCGGAGCTGACAAGACATTTCCGGGGGGCGGATTACCATGTGGTGATACAGAATCCGGATCATATGGAAAATGGGGCTGCCAGGATCCTTGTGGACGGAGCAGCTGTCGAGGGAACAGTACTGCCGGATTTCCGGGACGGAAAACTGCATGAGGTGAAGGTTATTTTGCATGATAGGTTTTAAGAGGTGTAAAAAATATAGGAATAAAAAGAGAAAGGACGCGTGTGAGGATGAAGTTATATGATTTTTGGATCGAGTACAGGAAAGAGCCGTTTGGATTGTCAGTGCGCATACCACGGTTTTCCTGGAAGCTGGGATCGGCAGAAAAAGATACCGTGCAGACAGCCTATCGCATACAGGTGTTTTCCGGGAAAGAACTGGCATGGGACAGCAAAAGGCAAGACAGCGCGCAGTCTGTTCTGGTTCCCTATGACGGGAAAGAACTGGAGGAAGAGACGGTGTATCAGGTCTGTCTGTCTGTGGAGGATAATCATGGAAATACGGCGCAGAGCCAGTCCTCGTTTTACACAGGAATCTTTGACGCTGCCCACTTACAGGCAAAGATGATCACACACGACTTCGAGAAGGAGGAGACCGCGTGCCCTGTTTTTTACCGCTGCTTTGCAGTGGCAGAAAAGCCTGTGGCAAGGGCGGTTCTCTATGCGACTGCACACGGGGTATATGAAGTGCAGCTCAACGGAACCCGGGTGGGCGAGGACTATATGTGTCCGGGCTGGACCGGTTATCACAGGCGCCTGCAGTATCAGATGTATGACGTCACAGGATATCTCGAAACAGGGAGCGGAAACTGTATCGAGATGACGGTGGGGAACGGCTGGTACAAGGGGATATTGAGCTTTGACTGCAAGCCGGACCGCTACGGAGACCGGGTTGCGGCGTTTGCGGAGCTGCATGTCATATATCAGGATGGCAGCAGGGAAGTCATTGCGACGGACTCGGACTGGAAGGTTCGGATCGGACAGATCCGGTACAGCGAGATCTATATGGGTGAGACCATTGACACAGACAATGCGGCGCAGAGAGAGGGAACGGTTTCCGTGTCGGAATTTGACGCCTCTGTGCTCGTTCCGCAGGAAAATGAGCCCGTGCGCATCACCGAACGTATCACGCCGAAAAAAATCTTTATGGATCCAAACGGAAACCAGCTGGTGGATTTTGGTCAGAATCTGACAGGGCTGGTGGAAATTAAGATACAGGGAAAAAAGGGACAGAAGATCACGATCCGGCACGCGGAGACACTGGATCATAATGGTGTGTTCTATCCGGATACACTGCGCACGGCTGCGTCGCTGGATACATATATATTAAATGGGACAGAACAGGTTTTGATGCCGCACTTTACATTTCACGGGTTCCGCTATATCGCGGTCGAGGGCGTGGACAATCTGTTGCCGGAGATGTTCACAGCCTGTGTGATGCATTCGGATATGCGGGAAACAGGTAGGTTTCACTGCTCGAATGAGACAGTCAACCGCCTGCAGGACAATATTGCGTGGAGTCTTCGGGACAATTTTTTTGATATTCCGTCAGACTGTCCGCAGCGGGACGAGCGTCTTGGCTGGATGGGGGATGCGCAAGTGTTCTCGTGGACGGCGGCGTTCAACCGGAATACCGCCCTGTTTTTCTCCAAGTGGATGAAGGACGTGGCGGCGGCTTCCTCGCTGGAGGCGGGGGTTCCGCATATCGTGCCGGACATTCAGGGTACATACAGCTCTGCCGCATGGAGTGACGCGGCGGTCATTATTCCATGGGTGGTCTATCAGACATACGGGGATGTGCGGATTCTGGAGGATTCATGGCAGTGTATGCACGAGTGGGTGGATTACATTCATCAGCGGGTGAATGAGAATGGGCTGTGGATGACGAACTATCAGTATGGGGACTGGCTTGCGCTGGACAGGGAACAGGGGGACGGCAGTGTGGGAGCTACCGATGTCTATCTCGTCGCCAACGCATATTACCTCTATGTGACAGATCTGGTGGCAAAGACTGCAAGGGTACTGGGCAGGGAGGCGGAGGCAGCCCGCTATGAGCAGTTGTATGCGGAAACGCTGGAATCTTTTCAGGAGGAATACTACACTTCCCGCGGCAGGATCGTCAGCGAGACACAGACAGGCTGCGTGCTCTCCCTGCATTTTCATCTGGCGCGGGAGAAGGACAGGGAGAAAATCTTACGCGCGCTGCTCGCCAATATCGAAAACCACAAGAATCACCTGACAACAGGTTTTGTGGGCACCCCCTATCTGTGCCATGTCCTGTCGGACTGCGGCGCACACGATATGGCGGGGTTGTTGTTCATGCGGGATGATTACCCCTCATGGCTGTATGGCGTAAAGATGGGTGCAACGACCATGTGGGAGCGCTGGGATGCCGTTCGGCCGGATGGGAGCATGCCTCACCCGGGACAGAACTCCATGAACCATTATGCCTACGGCGCGATCGGTGACTGGATGTACCGCAAGATCGGCGGCATCAACCAGCTCGAAGCAGGATATCACCGATTTTATATCAAGCCGATGTTTGTGCGGGGGATTGAGGCTGCGAGGACAGAGCTGGAAACCCCTTACGGGAAAATCGTATCCTCGTGGAGCTGCCAGGATCAGAAGATCCGTGTGGAGGTTACGGTGCCGGCAAACACCACTGCACAGATCTATCTGCCCGAGAAGGAAGGTGCGTTGGAAGTGGGTTCCGGCGATTACATATATGAATATGACACTGCCACAAGCCTGCGGGAACTGCGTTTTAGCCTTGACAGTACGCTGGGAGAGGTCATGGAGGAGCCGCTTGGCAGAAAAATGCTTGACCAGATGGTGCCGGAGCTGATGGCAAATCCTATGATCGAGTATGCAAAGCAGATGACACTTGCGGAGGGGATCAGTTCCGCACCCGATATACGCGCTGTGTATGAGGTGGTGATCGATGCGCTGAATGCGCAGGAGGGATGATGATTATGATAATAGAAAAACAATACCTTGATACAGATAAAACCCCGCAGGAGCGCGCTGCCGCGCTTCTGGCGGAGCTGAGTCTCGATGAGAAAATGGCGCAGGTCCGCTGCATTTTTCCGTTTGGAGAATCCTGCAATGACATGGAAAGGATCGCAGAAGATACGCCTTTTGGCATCGGCGAGGTGAGCACGCTGGAGATGCGCAGGATCAAGACGCTGGAAGATGCGGCGCGGTGGCAGCGGGACGTGCAGCAGATCGTCATGAAAAACAGTCCGCACCGCATACCGGCGATCTTTCATATGGAAGGACTGTGCGGTGCATTCATACAAGATACCGCCAGCTTTCCGGCAGGGATCGGCAGGGGCGCCGGATTTGACACCAAACTGGAGGAGCAGATCGCCGAGACGGTGAGCAGACAGGAAGCTGCCTGCGGCATCACACATGTACTGGCGCCTGTGCTGGATATCTCAAGGGACTCCCGTATGGGGCGTCAGGGAGAGACTTACGGGGAAGATCCGGCGCTCGCGTCTGCCATGGGTGCTGCCTATATAAGAGGAATCCAGAAGGGTGATACTGCCGGGCGAAAGACGGAGAGCGTGGCAAAGCATTTTCTGGCATTCCACAACTCGCAGGGCGGGATCCACGGAACCCACAGCGATACACCCGAACGGCTTCTGCAAGAGATATATGGAAAACCTTTTCAGGCGGCTATTGCGGAGTCCGGCTTAAAAGGAATCATGCCCAGCTACAATTCGATCAACGGTGAACCGGTCTCTGCCTCACGGACGCTTTTAAACGGGTTATTGCGGGAAGAGATGGGATTTGATGGGCTGTGCATCAGCGATTACGGGGCGGTCAGCAATGTGCACCATGTACAGCATGTGGGGGAAAATGAGACGGAGGCAGGATTCCTGTGCATGCAGGCGGGCATGGATATCGAGATGCCAAGTGCCGTCGGTTACAATGAGGAGCTGAAAAGGCGTTTTGCGGACAGCGAGACGGAGCGGGCGATGCTGGATCAGGCGGTGCTGCGTGTGCTCACGGCGAAATTTCGGATGGGGCTTTTCGAACACCCCTATGCGCTGGAGGGGGATGCGCTGCAGAGAACCGTGTGCCGCGGCGAGGACAGGGAGCGCTCTTTGCAGTCGGCGCGGGAATCGCTGGTACTGCTGAAAAACAACGGTGCGCTTCCACTGAGGGAGACAGACCGCAGGAAAAAGATCGCGCTGATCGGTCCCCACGCGGACTGTGCCAGAAAGTTCTTTGGCGGTTACACGCATCTGTGCATGATGGAGTCCACCTACGCGGTCGCAAACTCCATCGCAGGGGTGAGCGGCGTGGTGCAGGCCGACGCCGCGACGATCAAAACCATTCCAGGAACCAATATTCAATCAGACGAGACAGAGGAGTTTGATGAGATCCTGCGGCGCCAGAAGCCGGGTTGCAGAAGTCTGCTGGAAGAGATGCGCGTCAGGCTGCCGGAGGCGGAGATTTGCTATGCTTATGGTTATCCTGTTGCCGGGGCGGATGAATCCCGCTTTGCGGAAGCATTACAGGCGGTGAGTGAGGCGGATCTCATTATTCTGACGCTTGGGGGAAAGCACGGAACCTGTTCTATGGCGTCGATGGGAGAGGGCGTGGACGCTGGCAATATCAATCTGCCCCCCTGTCAGGATGCCTTTATCAAAAAGGCGGCGCAATCCGGCAAACCGCTGATCGGTGTTCATTTTGACGGGAGACCGATCTCAAGTGACACGGCAGACGCATGTCTGGATGCCATACTGGAGGCGTGGAGTCCGGCGGAGTGTGGGGCGGAGGCTGTCGTAGACGCGCTGCTCGGAAAATACAACCCGGGCGGGAAACTGCCGGTGTCCGTGGCATATCACGCGGGGCAGATTCCGATTTACTACAATCACCCCTATGGTTCCGCGTGGCATCAGGGGGAGAGCATAGGCTTTGTCAATTATGTGGATCTGCCGCACACGCCGCGGTACTATTTTGGCCACGGGCTTTCTTATACCGCCTTTTCCTACTCGGATCTGTGGATCTCTGAGAAGGAGATCGATGCGAGGAGAAGTGTCAGGATAGGGGCGGTGGTGTCAAACACCGGGAGCTGTGAGGGAGATGAGGTCGTACAGCTCTACTTGACTGACCGATATGCATCCATGACAAGACCGGTCAAGGAGTTGGCAGGATTTGCCCGCATCTCGTTAAAGCCGGGGGAGAGGAAGCGCGTTGTGTTTGAAGTGCGGGCGGATCAGATGGCATTTCTTGATAAGGATATGCGCTGGAAGGTTGAAAAGGGTGTGATCGGAGTGGAAGTAGGAAGTTCCTCGGAGGATATCAGGTTGACCGGAGAATATAGCGTGAAAGACGATAACTGGATCGAGGGCAAGGACAGGGCGTTTTATGCAGCTGTAACTGTAATGGAAGGATAAAAACACAGGAGGGAAACAGATGGACAGTAGTGTTGTGGCGAGAAAGATCGCGGAGGAAGCGATCGTATTGATAAAGAATGAGGCGAAGCTTCTTCCCTTTTCGAAGGGACAGCGTGCAGCCTTTTTTGGCAGGACCCAGCTCGATACGATCTATTCCGGGAACGGTTCGGGTGCGGCGCACAAGACAGGCTGCAAAAATATTCTGGAGGAATGCGAGAAGAACGGGATCTGTGCAGAGCCGGGGCTGAAAGGATATTACAGGGAAAAGGTTTTTGCGGAGGAGATCACGAAGGAGGACGAGTTTGACTGGGCAGATACCGGCAAGGTGATCACCAGCGGCGTCATGTATGAAATTTTCGGCAAATACCATGCGCCCATAGAGGAGTACAAGATACCGGAGACGTTGGTGCAGGCAGCGGGAGCGTACACGGACACGGCTGTGCTGGTACTCGGCAGAAATTCCGGCGGGGAGGAGTGCGACAGGCACTTATATGGCGATTATTACCTCACAGATGCGGAAAAAGAGCTGACAGAGCAGGTTTGCGGCATATTCAAGAAGGTAGTCCTTATACTGAACACCAATGGACTGGTCGATCTGTCCTGGGTGAAGGGATTTCCTGTTATCCAGAGCATTCTGTTTGTTGGGATATTGGGAGAAGAAGGGGCGTCTGCGCTCTCTGATATCCTTGTCGGGAACGTGAACCCGTCAGGAAAGCTTGCGTTTACCATTGCAGAGCAGTATGAGGACTATCCGTCAGCAGAACATTTTTCATGGGACAAGGACAGTGAAGAAACGCTTCTCACATATGAGAGCTATGGACTAAATGCGGCGGAGAACGGCAGCACAGGTTTTGCCAAGAGTCCAGTCACGCTTTACCATGAGGATATCTATGTCGGCTACCGCTATTTTGATACTTTTGATAAGGAGCCATTGTTTGCATTTGGACATGGATTGTCCTACACGCAGTTTGAGATCGCATGCATCGGCGTAGCAAAAAAGGCGGAGGGCATCGAGGCAAGAATCTGTGTGAAAAATACTGGAGACAGGGCGGGAAAGGAAGTGGTACAGCTCTATCTTGCCGTGTGTGGTGCGTCACGACGCGCCAGTCAGGAGCTGAAAGGGTTCGACAAGACAGGACTGCTACAGCCCGGAGAGGAGGAGGAACTTCGTTTTGCCGTGCCGTGGAGTGCATTCGGCTGTTATGATGAAGCACGTGCAGCTTATGTGATCCCGCGGGGCACCTACCGCATTCTGACAGGTTCTTCTTCAAGAAACACAAAGGCAGCCGCGCTGGTGCGTGTGGAACAGGAGCTTCTGTTCGAACAGTGCGCAAACCGCCTTGGAATCCGCGCGTGCAACAGGGGAAAGATCACGTTTCTGGCTCAGGAGAAGGAGCGGGCAGCAGAGGGTACTATTATAAAAGAAAACCTGTGCCTTCCGGAGATCCTGATAGACCAGAGCGATCTCCGGAAGGCAGACAACAGTACAGCAGGCGCTGACAGCGCTTTAAATAATGGCGGCAATGGGCAAAACGACGATGACGGCGCAGTGGAAACTGTCAGCAAGCTGTCGGCGGAACAGCTTGCGGCGCTCTGTGTCGGGTATGGACCGGGTACGCCCTTTGCGGCGTTTGGGGACGGGAGTGAGCCGGAAACCATCTGTGATCCGGATGGAAAACCACTCACAACCAACAGTCACCCGGCGGGGTATAACGGCTATGTGTCGCCGGCGATCGAGGAGGCAGGGATCTATTCCGTGTCCTACAAAGACGGACCAGCCGGAATCGGGGAGATGGCATGGCCCTCGGAGATGCTGATGGCGTGCGCCTTTGATAGACGTGTCTGGTATGCGTTTGGCAACGCGGTGGGTGCAGAGTGTGAGAAACAGCAGGTAGATGTGTGGCTGGCGCCTGCTGTGAACCTGCACAGACACCTGCTCTGCGGCAGAAACTTTGAATATTTTTCAGAAGATCCCTATCTGACCGGCGTGTGTGCCTGTGAGGTGACAAAGGGTGTTCAGCAAAACCATCCAGTGCTGGTCTGCCCGAAGCACTTTGCGGTCAATGAGCAGGAAACATACCGCAGGGGCAGCAGCGGCAGGCAGTATGACGCCGCGGATTCCATACTCAGTGAGCGCGCGGCGCGGGAGCTGTATCTGAAACCGTTTGAGATGCTGGTGAAGGAGGCGGATATCGCCTGTCTGATGACTTCCTTCAACAAGATCAATGGCGTGTTTGCCGGCGGAAACAGGGACTTGTGCACCCACATCTTAAAGGAGGAGTGGGGCTATCGGGGCGTGGTCGTCACGGACTGGGGCGATATGGATATCGTCGTGAACGGCGCGGACGCCGTTGCGGCGGGCAACGATGTCGTGATGCCCGGAGGACCGCCAGTCATCGCGCAGATCCTGCGGGGATATCGGGAAGGCAGGGTGTCCAGAGACGCTATGGAGGAGGCAGTTACACGATTGCTATATATGACGCACAAAGTCAGAAAAGGAGGCAGACATGGAAAGTAAAATACCTGTGATAAAAGATTTGAATGGGATCCCGACGATGTATGTGGAGGGGCAGCCGTTTTTTGCCTATGCGGGAGAGGTGCACAATTCTGCTGCTTGCAGCCTGGAATACATGGAAAAGCAGGTCTGGGATAAGATCGGAGAGCTTCATCTGAACACACTGCTCGTCCCCGTATACTGGGAACAGCTCGAACCGGAGGAGGGCATTTTTTCTTATGACATCATTGACGGTCTGCTCACACAGGCAGGGCAGCGGAAGATGCGTCTCGTACTGCTGTGGTTCGGTCTGTGGAAAAACGGTGAATCCATGTATGTGCCGGGTTGGATGAAAAAGGACAGTCAGAAGTATTTCCGGGTGCGGAAGGGGAGCGGGGAGCGCATAAATACGATTTCCCCATTCTGCGATGCTGCTGTGGAAAAGGACAAGACTGCTTTCACAAAACTCATGGCGCATATCCGTGAGCAGGATCAAGAGCACTGTACGGTTATCGCTATGCAGGTGGAGAATGAGATCGGTCTGCTTGGAACAGCGCGGGATCACTGCGCGGCAGCACAGGAGAGATTTGTGCAGAAGATACCGGAGGAAATAGCCGAAATCTATCAGGTCAGCGGTACGTGGGAGGAGGCCTTCGGGGAAGATGCGGGGGAATATTTCATGGCATATTATTTTGCAGCTGCGCTGGAGCGGATCACCTCCGGTGGGCAGCGTGCGTATCCGCTTCCCTGTTATACAAACACATGGTTAAAACAGCATCCGTGGTATGCAGGTTCCTATCCCTCTGGCGGACCGGTGAGGGAGGTACACCGGATCTGGAAAAGTGCGGCGCCGTCCCTGTTCACGCTGGCGCCTGACATTTATGTGCCATATACGGCAAAGGTGATCGAATCGTACAGTTATCCGGGAAATCCGCTGTTTATCCCCGAGGTGAGGAAAGATGCGGTCACAGCTTCCTTCTGCTTGTATGCCTTTCTAAAATGTCATGCGCTCTGCTATTCGCCGTTTGGAATAGAGGATCTGGGACTGCGGCCAGAGGAGGTAGCGACACCTCCAGCGGAGGTCATGGCAGCCCTGAACATTAATCCGGCAGTTTTTGCGACAGAAGGCGGCAGAAAGTATCTGGGCAGTGTCTATGATCTTTTGCAAAATATCGAGCCGCTGTATCTGAAATACAGGGGAACAGATCATATGCAGTGCTATGTAAAAGGCTCGGAGATAGAAAACGGGACGTATTTTCGATTCCAGAAATATCAGCTTGTCGTTGACTATATGGCAACGGCAGCGGCAAAACCAGTGGCGGTGGGCGTCATCTTTGAGCTGGATCAGAATTCTTTTCTGGTCGCGGGCATGATGAGCAGGATGACATTCCTGCCCAAAAACAGTGAAAATTGCAAAGTCGGCATATTAAGATTACAGGAGGGCAGTGTTGTCAGGGGAGAATGGGTTCCCACAAGGATGCTGAACGGAGATGAACAGATCATGCTTGGTTTTGGGGATGAACCGGCGTGTCTTTATGTGGAGCTGTATCAGTATTGATCACTGGCAGAAGAATTAAGTTAATCCATGATGCGGGGGCTCCTCTTTTCATTTTAGGAGAAGATATTATATATAGTTTCCCACAATTTTTGAACACATCTTACCGTGCGTCAGACCGTTTTCGGTATTCATTTGGCGTGACGCCAAATTTCTTTTTAAACACATTCTGAAAATATGCCTGGCTGGAAAAGCACAGATAACTGCTGATCTCACTGAGGGACTTGTCCGTGTAGATCAGCAGCGATTTTGCTTCCTCCAGCTTGCAGCGCATGATAAATTCACGCATCTCAAATCCCAGTTCTTTCTTGAAGCAATGCGAGAGGTACGAGCGGCTTTTTCCGACATAGGCAGCCACATCGGATGTGGAGATGGCTTGGTTGGTGTGTCGTTTGATGTACTGAATGCACTTGTTGATATCCGAGGTGGTGTCACGGGGAAGTTGTGCCTGCGCTACACGGCGCGCAAAATCCAGCAGCATGTTATAATGCATTTGGTAAATAGCTTCTGTGCTCTGGAGCTTTTCGACTTCCTGAATATAGACATCACTGAGCTGGTAGGCAGATTCAATGTCGAGACCGCCCTCGATTGCACAGCGGGTTGCCAGTGTGACAGAAACGATAAGAATATTTTTTTCCTGGCGCAGGGTATTGTCTGCAAGCTTCCCCGCCTGCAGGGAAAAAGTGTTAGAGAAAAAATCTTTCAGACCGTCTACATTTCCGTTGCGGATATAATCCAGATAAAGCTGTTCATAATGATAAGTATTGTGAAACAGCTCCATCTCTTTGGCATCATAGATTTTAGCTGAGTGCAGAGAAGCCTCGGAGGTACTTCCTGTGTCAGTATAAACATTCAGATAAGTGTCTATATCAATTACATCATTGAATAATTCCTGATAAAACAATGCGAGAAAATGACAGAACTGATGGAAGGAATACTGCGGCATAAACTGATAGAGTTCTGTCATCAGGTTCCTGTGTTCCAGTGAAATAGAGTATTCCTTCATAATATTCCTGACGGATGCCGGGGAGGGCGGAATACTGATTACGGGACCGATCAAAACCATCTGTCCTGTTTTTGTGTTCTGCACAAGCCCGATATAATGAAATTCCTTGGTGACAAGATAGGTGACGTCCTGTTCTCTGGAAGTCAGTTCAGCCAGATGCGGCACTGCCAGGTCGAAGGGAAAGCCGGTATCTGGCAGTACCAGCTGCAGCTGCCCGTCTTTGTAATAGTGTATCGGCAGATAGATACAGTTGTAAAGTGTCTGGCAGAACGAATAAACGGAATCCATGATGCCCTCCTGTATATTTGATCTGAACTGAAATGGGGATATAAGTTATACCTAAATTTACTTTAAAACAATTCGCAAATAATTGCAATACGATTAAAAGTATTTGAAATCTAAATGTATTCTGTCGTGTTCCGCTTTAAACAAACAGTCTTTGGTACAAAACAAATTCATAAAATATCAAACATGATTACAATACAGACGCTTTTCAACAAGATAGAATATGTACATAAATACCGAAAATTAAGCAAACCAAATTGAAAACATGCAATAAATAAAAAGGAGGAGATGCTTTTATGCAAATAACAGATTTGCGCACAGAGTACCAAAAGAACCCGCTGGGACTGGACACGGCAAAACCGCGGTTCTCATGGAAAATGAAAACGGACAGAACAGATACCCTGCAGACCGCGTATCAGGTTCAGGTTACGCTGGAAGATCAGATGGTGTGGGACAGCGGACGCAGGGAGTCTGACCAGTCCGTGCATGTGGAATATGCAGGGCCAACACTGCAGGCGGAACAGGTTTATACATACCGCGTGACGGTGTGGGACAATCACAATGAGATGGCGGAGGAGAGCGGCAGTTTTGAGACGGGACTGCTTG
>ERZ808054.632-NODE-632-length-29206-cov-5.618833_pt1 | contig 29206 bp, 62 predicted proteins | sample MGYA00380201_ERZ808054 | MGnify/ENA primary metagenome ERZ808054 (study PRJEB31490, sample SAMN06133419) | mouse gut metagenome | isolation source: Z5_2 | host: mice | place: China: Chengdu | collected 2015-05 ...
TTCTTTTGAAAAAGTGGTGTAATCCTTGAAAATATGGGGTTTGTAATAAAAAACATAGAGGTAGATTTGACACTACCAAGATTGAAGTGGAGGGATAGAGAATGAAAGAAGAATTGTTAAAAATCGCACAAGAGAGCCTTTCTTCTGATGAAGCAAATCAGATTGTGAAGGAGAAATTTCATAAGGCATTAGGAGATGCCATTGATGATGCTTTTAGATGGGGAGATGCAAAACACGCCCTTGAAAACAAAGTAAAAGAGGTAATGGTTCCATACATTGAAAACTATGATTTCTCGGCGTATCTTCCCAAATTGGATTCGGTACTTACAGAATTGGTAAACTCTGATATCTGCATGGGGAATAAGCAGATTTTGGAGAATTTCAAAGACCTTATGACCGAGCCAGAGCAGAAAGAAATCAAGGTTACAGATTTGTTCAAGGCATGGATAAAGCAGTGCAACAAGGACATTGATACTGACGATTTGGAAATCGACTATGACGATGGCGTTTCCTGTTCTTGCGTTGAATGCGAAATGCGGGTGGAAGAACTGGACAAGCCATCATGGAGCAGTTGCCAGAGGGCGATAATCACGTTTGAGAATGAGCATGATGAAAAGCTGAATATAGAAATACCTATCTCTAAATGGGTATGGGATAGTGGAAAAGAAGAACCGTATACATTCTCAATCTCAAATGACGTGCGGATTTCATCTTTGCGTAGGCTGAATGAGTTTCAGATTTTGCTTTTGCGGTTGGAAAGGGCACGGACGGCGATAGTGGTTGACAAGGATTCTGCCTATGATGAAATTTATCCAGAAGCAGAGCCAGAGGCGAGTTTTAGTTAAGGAGGTTCAAGCATGAAGAAACGAATTTTAATCGTGGCATTGGCGGTTGTGATGGCAGTTTGCTTGGTCGGGTGTGGCACTACATATCAGGAGGCGACAGGGCAGACAGAAAGTAATGCAAGTGACGATTTTGGAAATGGGTATTTTACTGAAATTACATCATGGAGTAGCGCAACTAATAATTACAAAATAGTATATGCGAATGACACGAAGGTTAAATATTTTGTCTGCAATACTGGTTATAAATTTGGCATTACCCCACTCTACAAAGCAGACGGAACATTGCAGATTTATGAAGAAAGTGAGGATTGAGAAGATGATTATAGTAAATAAAGGAAAAATTGAAATTGAAGGGACAGAGGCGCAGGTGGTGGCTGAAACAATGTGCCTTACAAAGAGTTTTGCAGAAAGGATCTTAATTCCGAAATGGGGTTCAAAAGAAAATGCAAGAGCAGAATTAAACAGAATGATGGATGAGGTTTTCTCAAAAGTGGAAGATTAACCTCCCCATACACCTTATGCATGGGTTGAGGGCGAAAGGAGAATGAGGATATGAGTGATTTAATCGGAATGATACAAGATAAGTTTGCAGATTGCCTTACAGAAAAAGAGGTATGTCAATTATATGCGGAAATCCGGATGGAAACAGAAAAGCAGATGGAATATATGCTCGAACAAATAAAAGAAAGAGAGGAATAAAACATGGCAGTGAAAACAAAGAATGAACTGCTTGAAGAAATCGAGCAGAAGAATGAGGACATTGAGAAACTCAAAGCGGACATTGAGAAACTTGAAAAGTACAGAAAGTATGATGAAATGGCAGACGAGATTAAGGCTATCAATGACAGCTTTGTCCGTAGCGGCTTCACAGGACAGCAGGCGTTTGAACTTACAAGAGGTGCATTAACAGCGGCGGCAGGCAGACCAACATTATTTTAATTCAAGGAGGATGTGAATTATGGCAGCAAAGAATGAAGTAGCAGCACAGAACACGCAAGGAACACAGGTAGCGGCAAAGGTAAACGACAAGTTTATAACAGGGCTTATTCAGCAGGTAAAGCAGAAACAGGAATTGGGGTTGACGTTTCCTGCAAGGTATAATCCCGCAAATGAACTTATGGGAGCGTATCTTGTACTGAAAGAGGCAACCGACAAGAACGGCAAGCCCGTATTAGATGTATGCTCAACAGAAAGCATTGCAACCGCTTTAATGCGTATGGTAAACGGTCATTTATCGGTATTGCAGGGGCAATGTTATCTGATACCTTACGGTGGAAAATTGCAGTGCCAGCCGTCCGTATATGGAAACGAGGCAAATGCCAAAGACTGCGGAATGAAAGACATTAACGCCTCTGTGATTTATGAGGGCGACACATTCAAGTACCACAAAGAAGACGGAATAACGGTTATTGATGTGCATGAGCAGGACTTTATGAACATTGACCTTAACAAAATTAAGGGCGTGTATGCAGTTGCAATCATGCAGGATGGCAAAAAGAAAGCGGAAGTTATGAACATGAACCAAGTCAAGACGGCTTGGCAGCAGGGGTACGGATATAAGGAAAACGGAAACGGTACACACCAAAGGTTCGCAGACCAGATGGCAATGAAAACCGTTAAGAACAGGTTGACAAAAGACATTATAAGAGGTGGCGGCAATGCGGAACTCGTAAATGCCTATGACAATTTTGAAGAACATGAGTATGACGATAGGACGGCGTTAGACGTGGCGTATGAAATTGAGCAGAACGCCAATTCCATACCATTCGAGGCAATCGAAGAAAGGCCAGTACCGCCGACCATTCCAAAGGCACAGGCAAAAGAAAAAGAGCCTGTCAAAGTTGAGGGCGAACAGGGAACAGAAGAACAGAAAGCGCCGTTTTAAGGGAGGGTTGAAATCATGGAAAGACCAGAAAAAATAGAAACTTTTATGTATATGGTGATGAAAGAAGCAAGAAGAAACAGTCTTAGAAGTCTGTGCGAGAATTGGGGTATTTCAGAGGAAGAAATGGACGATTGTGTTCAATATATCAAAGAAACATTAAATGTGAAAATATAATTGCCGTTTTCGCAAGCGCAATATACCTTTTATTCTTTAGATAGCCACAAAGCGCACTTTCTTTCGTGGGAAGTCCGCAAATAAAACAGGCAGTAATGCAAATTAACATAAACAATTTTAAGGAGGATTTATCAATGAAAACTAAGTATGAAGAAATCGTAAACGTAAACGCAATCGGCAAGGCAGAGAACCCTATTTCGCTGAATGAAATCTTGAAAAAGGCAAATGACGAGCAGCTTACGCCGTCCAAGCAGAACAAGGAAAGAGTGCTGTTTATCGGTATTGACGTGCAGCAGGACTTCATGGACAACGGCGCATTGGGCGTACCGGGAGCACATGGCGACGTGGAGCGAATGACAAGGTTTATCTATAACAACATGGATAAAATCAGCAACATTGCGGTATCAATCGACACGCACACGCCGCACCAGATTTTTCATCCGTGCTGGTGGATTGACGAGAACGGAAACAATCCTGCGCCGTACACGCCTATCACGCTTGCAGACCTTGACAGCGGAAAATGGCGGGCGGTCATTAACCCTATGGCAAGCCGTGACTATGTGGAGCATTTGGAAAAAGACGGTAAGAAAACGCTTGTCGTTTGGAGTTACCACTGCATTCAGGGAACTACTGGCTGTGCGTTAGAAAATCAGTTCTCCAATATGATTTACTTCCATTCTGTAGCAAAAAAGTCTGTTGTGCAGAGGCTTGTAAAAGGAGAAAAGCCTGTCACTGAAATGTATGGGATATTCAAGCCGGAATATTCAAAAGATGGATATGTAAATCTGCCTGCCATGAATATTTTCCTTGATGACAAAGGGAATATAAAATACGACAAGATAATATATGCAGGAGAAGCAGAGGACTATTGTGTTTATGAAACTTTTGTTCAGGCACTTGAAATGTACAGCAACAACGAAGAAATGCTGAAAAGATTTTATATTATGCGTGACTGCATGTCTGCAATCGGAGAAAGAGCGGCGGTTGACAAAATGTATGATGATTTGCAGAAGAAATATCCGTTTCACATGGTAAACAGCACGGATGATTTCTTGTCTTAAAAACAGGCATTTGACGAGTTCAAGACCAAGTACCATGTAAACCTTGTGAACAGCACAGGCAGCGTTTTGTAGGAGAGTTTGCAATGAAAGCAACAGGAATAGTACGAAGAGTGGACGATTTGGGAAGAATTGTCATCCCGAAAGAAATTCGTAGACAGTTGGGTGTTTCGGAAAATACACCAATGGAATTATTTTTGGAAGATAAGTCATTGATTATCCGAAAGTACGAAACAAACAACTGTATAAAAGACAGATTGGACGAATTTAAATCTGTTTTCTACGATTCAAGAGAAGATTTGGACAGTGAAACCGCAAATGCTATTGAGGTGCATATCAATGCTTTGCTTGGAATTATGAAATCAATAAAAGAAAGCGAGGAGTAAACCATGAGCAAATACGAAGAAAACGGAATTGAAATTGACGGCTTGGACGAAATCGAGGTGGAGAATACCGCCGTTGACGATTTGGAGAGTGAGAGTATCAACCTTATCTTTTTGGGGATTGATGAAAGCGGCAGTATGGGAAGTTACATCAAGGATATGCAGAACTGCCTTACCGAGTTTAAGACAGCATTAGAGGACAGCAAAGAAGCTGATGAAATCCTTGTGGCAAGGGCGGATTTCGCAGACGACATCAAAATCGGCGGCTATAAGAAAATATCCGAATTTGACACAGGTTTTGATGTGTACGGTTGCACCGCCATGTTTGACACGATTGTGGAGGGTTCGGACAAGCTGAAAGAGTACCGTAAATTCTTGAAAGAGCAGGGCATGACAAGGGTTAAGGCTGTGTTTGCGATTTTCAGCGACGGACTTGACAATCAGTCAAGCCACAGTTTCAGTGAGGCGAAACAGGCGGTAGAGTTCCTAAACGGCGAGGAAATCACAACCGCATTTATCAGCTTCGGCGGTCAGGCTACGCAGACGGCGAAAGACTTAGGTTTCCGCAACATTCTTGACGTGGCAAGTTCCGCAAGCGAACTCCGCAAGGCGTTCAACTGCCTGTCAAAGTCGGTTATCGAAAGCAGTAAGTCGGTGCTTTCTGATGATGGTGACGACTTTTTCCAGATTTAGGAGGCGCGCATGAAAATCATAAAAGCAGGATATGAGATTTTAACAAATATTTCAGATGGAGGAATTGAGGAATTACAGCATATTGAGAAGATAGGGCGTGTGTGCTACAAGTCCGAGGATAAAATCACGGAGGACGGAGAATCAGCAAATAAATTCGTCAAGATGATTATTGACAGAGGACACGAAGCTATGATTGAACATTCTTCATTATCCGTCAAATTCGTTGTTGACCGTGGAGTATCGCATGAGTTAGTTAGGCACAGAATAGCGTCTTTTGCACAGGAAAGTACGCGTTACTGCAATTACAGTAAAGATAAGTTTGGAAAAGAAATCACAGTTATTGAACCATGCTTTTTCTCTCCGTTGTCTGATTCATACACTTTTTGGAAGCACGCAATGGAAAGTGCAGAAGCACACTATTTTAGTTTGTTAGACAGCGGCGCAACACCGCAGGAGGCACGTTCTGTATTGCCGAACAGCACAAAGACGGAAATCACAATTACAGCAAATTACAGAGAGTGGCGAAATTTCTTTAAGCTTCGGACAGCAAAGGCCGCACACCCTCAAATGCGAGAGGTAACAATTCCACTGTTGAAAGAACTGAAAGAGAAGTTGCCAATTATCTTTGATGATATTGAGGCTGAATGATTTGACTTCAAGGGGCGGTGTAAAAGCCGCCCTGTAAAGAAAAGAGGCAAATATGTTCATAAATAAAATCGGCATGGAACATTTGGAAACCGGAATGAACTGTCAGGATTACGGGTTTGTCGGAGAAAGAAGTTCCTATGTGTGCGACGGCTGTTCGGAGGGGAAACATTCAGAGGTCGGGGCAAAGTTATTTTGCCATTTGAAACAAAGGACAACTTTGTTTGATGTAGATGGAATCTTTGAAAAGATGTGTAAATTGATTGGAGATAAAGCAGAATGGAAACGAGATTTTCTATCTTTTACCATACTTCGTCTTGCTGAAACACCTGTTGAATGGATTGTGAATAACTGCGGCGACGGCTACATAATCCTGCAAGACCACGACGGTAACATAACCTTTGAGGAATTATCAGACGGCGAATATCCAAAATACTACATCTACAACTACATTGAGCCGGAATATCTGAAACATTACAAAGACGGCGTTTCCTTTTCGCAAAAGACCTATCCCAAAGAGAAATATGCCAAAGTCGGCATAGCAAGCGACGGTCTGCGGTACATCTTGCAGGCTGATGAAGAACTGAAACAGGAATTTATAAACTGCCTGAAATCGGGCAAGGAACTGAAAACAAAGCTGTTTATCAATCGCAATCATAAGATTTTCAAAGATGATGTGACGATTGTGTTTTAAGGGAGGGCAAGGAAGATGATTAAAGAAAAAATGTTTAATATAGATTTAAAAGAAGGACATGCGATAGCATTTGATTTTGATGGTGTAATACATAAATACTCTAAAGGTTGGCAAGACGGAAGTATTTATGACGAGTATAACGGAGATGTGATGGATTTAATGCTATTGCTAACTATTTCTAAAATTCCTGTATTTATTTTGTCAACAAGAGAACCACAGCAAATAAAAGAATGGTGGGACAAACAAGGGTTTACACTTCCTGCAAAGGTGTTAGAGGATAACATCAAATTCTTTAATGACATTGACTATATTGGAATTACCAACAGGAAACTTCCAGCACAGGTTTATGTCGATGATAGAGGATACAAATACACAGGTCAAACAGTAAAACAATTTTTCTTAGATTTTGCAAAATGAATGAGGTAATAATATGCCAATAAAATTTGACACCGCAACCCGAACGCCATTAACAGAGGGCGGCGAGGGTTGCATATACGAATACAACGGAAAAATCATAAAGACTTTCAAGCCGCACATTGACGTAGCGGCAAAGGAAAGAAAAGTAAATGCGCTGATGAAAACAACACTTCCTAAAGCGGTTATAACGCCCATAGAAACGGTTTTAGATATGCGTGGTAGATTTATCGGCTACTGCATGGAAAAGGTCAGCGGAGAGGAATTTAAGCGGTTATCGAACCGAAAATTTGTGACCGCAAACAACGTCACGGCAAAGGATATTTTAGGATTGCTTGTCAAAGTCAAATCCGTACTGGCAGAAATCCACAAGCAGAATATCTATGTCGGAGATTTAAACGACCAAAACATTTTATTTGATACCGCCGGAAACATTTATCTGATTGACTGCGACAGTTGGACGGTTGGAGGCGATAAATGCACCGTTGCAATGGATTTGTTCAAAGACCCATATTTGAAAGCGGATAATTTTAACTCCGATACTGACAATTACGCTTTTATGGTGCTTGCATGGAAATCATTAACGAGGGTACATCCATTTGGAGGCACGATTGAGCCGGATATGCCGATTTTGGATAGGATTTCAAAGGGAATATCGGTTATTGACAGGCAGAATGTGAAATTGCCACGACTTACAAAGGAATGGAAAGGTTTTTCCCCTGACCTTGTATCTGAATTTAAGTCGGTATTTGAGGGTGGAGTTCGGACATTATCGGGGAATATGGAAGATATGCTTGCGAACCTCACACAGTGCAAAAAGGACAAGGAATATTATTACAGCAAGTTTTCTTCCTGCCCTTACTGCGACAGCGGCGCACAGGTTAATAAAAAGCCTGTTTCGCAAGGAATTGTAGGCGGATTGAAACTGTATGCAATCTATGACGGAACGAAGATTAAGGCAGTGTTTGATAGGTATACATATCTTGATAATGACGGATATGCGGTCAACGGAATAAGCGAAATTCCATATAGGACAGGAGTTAGGTATTATCTTTTTGCAAATCATGGCTTTATTGAGGATATGGATAATTGCTTTACTTTTCAAAATGGAAAGGCTTATCAGATTGAAAAGAAATATAAGTCTGCAATCGAAGTATGCGGAAACAAGATTTACTACATTTCCACAAAGAACACGCTGACACAGCTTGATATTATGCCTAGCGGAAACGGAATAAAGAATATTTGCAAAGTCAGCAACACGGCGTATTTTGCAGTCGGTGGCGATAATTACTGCGTTGTCAACTACTATACAGGAAAGATTATTGTAAATATAAACGGCACAAATATGGTCATTGACTACGATTCAGACATTGTGAACTACGGCATACACCATGATGAGGTATCGGGGAAGTGGCTGATTATCTTAGAGGACAGCAAGGGGAAATTCAATACGTTTGTTATAAGTGGCGGCACAGTGGAATACCAGACGGACGCAATCAAATACGCCTGTCAGCTTAATTTCCCTTGCATTTATAACTCGGATATCTTTATTCCGGTTGATGGAAAAATCAGAGGATATTCCTACAAGAAGTCGGTGTTTAAGGATTTTGAGTGCGGCATTGTTTCCGAGGAAAGCAAGCTGATTAAAGAGAAAAACCGCTTTGTGATTGTGAATTTGGAGAATGTTTATTATTTGGAGAGTTAGGAGGGATTGAGGAATGTCAGAGAAAAAGAAGAAACAAGTATTTTCTTTCAGAGCAGAATTAAGCGACATAGAAAACTGGAAAGCATACGCACAAGCAAAAGGATTGACTATGGAAACAATAGGGAGTTCCGCCATGAATGAATATATGTTAAGGCACAAACTTACTGATAACGAACATTCCATATATGCAGGAGTGAAATTGAGAAATAAGGAGGCTTAACCGATATGAGGATTTTGTCGCAGGATGGAAAGATAGATGTAAATTATGATTTGGTTGCACTTGTATCTTGTTACAAATGCAAAGACGGAAACGGATGGTTTGAAATTTGTATGTATTCGGGTGCGTTAAGTGCAAAGAATGTTCGTATGGCAAAATATTCCACCGAAGAAAAAGCAAGAAAGGCTATGGAGATGCTGCATGAGGCATATACAGGCATTCCGCTTATTCTTCAAAATGTGGATATATCAGATGATGTAATGGAAATGTTTAAGAAATGGAAAAAGCAAGGAATATGTGTCGTTTCCGAAAATCAGCCGTCAAAGGTTGAATATGTGGGAAATATTTTGTTTCAATTCCCGCAAAACAACGAAATAGAGGTGTAGCCATGACGCAAAAATTCACTCACAAAGGCTACACGCTGACACAGACCGATTACAACTACCACTACATGATATTTGACAGCGACGGACACATAGTAATGCACGTTCCGTATGATAAGACGATGACAGAGGAAAAGGCAAGGGAGTTTATAGATGGTTATATCTTCCTTGCGGGGGAGTTGGACGAGGTTGGAGATAAGTTATTTGAGGACGAGGAGGAAAGGGATATATGACACATAAATTTAAAATCATACGAGATTGGTATGATAGTGGAGAAAAAATTTACAATAAATCGTCTGTTGAAATAAAAGATGGATTGACGGTTTTATGCGGATGCAATGGATGCGGAAAAACAACACTTCTGCATCAAATAAAAAACGCTTTAACAAAAGAAAACATACCATTTTTGCATTTTGACAATTTGTTGGAAGGCGGAAATAATTCTGTTTCAGCGAGTTTATGGCGCGGGGAAATGGGGTTCGTAGCGCAGGCAGCTTGTTCTTCCGAGGGCGAAAACATCAATATGAATATTGGGAAGTTTACTCAAAAAATGGGTGCGTTTGTTCGCAAAAATCAGACGAAAAAGGAAATTTTCTTTTTGATGGACGCGGTTGATTCTGGATTGAGTATTGATAATGTGGTTGATATAAAGAAATATCTTTTTAATACCGTGATTGAAGATTGCGAGAGCAAAGGAATTTCTGTTTATATAATAGTTTCTGCGAATGAATATGAACTTGCAAGAAATGAGCAATGTCTTGATACGCTAAATCTTAAATATATTGAGTTTTCTGATTATGAAGCGTTTAGAAATTATGTAATCAAAACAAGAAAAGCAAAAAATCAGCGTTATAAGCAGGAAGAATGGAGCGAAAGCGAATGACCGAAGAAACAAGAAAGAAAATTCAGAAAATTGCAGACACATACGGTTTAAGACCACAGTTAAGACAATGTGTCGAGGAATGTTCAGAACTGATAAAGGCACTTTGCAAATGGGATAGAAAATGGGGCGATTCGCTTCTTTCGGATTCGCACGAGCGCAAAGAGAGGGACGACATAATAACAGAGATTGCAGATTGCAAGATAATGTTAGAGCAGATTGAGTACCTTATGTCGGCTGAATATGATGTGACAATGGAAGTTGAAAGGAAGATAAACAGACAGTTGGAAAGGATTGAGATGGAATGAACATAAAAGATTTCAAAGTCGGTCAGACGGTTTATGTTGAACTGACCGGGAACGCAAGCGGAGGAAAGACTGCCGAACAGTGCATTGAGGAATGGGAGATAACTTCCGTTGGAAGGAAATACATAAAGGCTTGCAAGAAAGAAAGCGGAATATTTCGATTTGAAACCACTTTTGAATTTCAAGATTATAATGAAAGATTTGTTGAGAAATCGGCTTACAGCGAAAAAAATTATGTTCTCTATGCCACAAAACAGGAAATTGAGGAAAAACATGAGAAAAGCAGACTGTTTCAGGAGATTGAACAGCGGTTCAGATACGGTTCGCAAAGGGATATTTCCTTGGAGCAGTTGAGGGCGATACATGGGATTTTGGAGGGAGGGAAACAGAATGATTGACATTAACCATATTATCAACATGGAAATTCTAAAAGCGAGAATGAGTGGCATGAATGATTTAGCTACAGAACTGCTTGAAATTTCATCAAAGGGAGTGAGTGTACCAGAATGGATTGAGAGCAGAGAAAAGGTAATTGAAAGACTTTATACAGTGCAGGACGAGTATAAAAAGTTTCTGCATGATTTGAACGGCGGAGTTTATTAAAAGGAAGTGATTTGATTGATTTTAAAGTGTTTGGGGAGCGTCTCGGTGCAAAGAAAAGATACCGCCTACTTGACGGTATCCTCCACAAACTTCTGCAACACAGTAATGACAAGGTTATTAAAACTCCGGTTTTCTTTTTTGGCGATTTCCTCTAACTTTGCCTTTAAGTCTTTCGGAATTGTGATGTTGGTGCGTGTTTTATCTTCTCCGATTGCCATATTACCGCCTCCAATCTTATGTATTAGATTTTATTGTACCATGATGTTTTGGTGGTGTCAATAAAATGTTTCGGTGGTATCACTTAGATGTTGCAATGGTGTGATAAAGATGGTATAATGGTGGTATCATTAGAAAGGAAGTGTTTGTATGAGCAGAATGATTGATTTGGCAGGACAGAAAATTGGCAAGTTGACAGTTATTGACAGAGCAGAAGATTATATATCCCCAAATGGAGTTAGAGCGGTAAAGTGGAACTGCAAATGTGATTGCGGAACTGCGTTGAAAGTAAAATCAGCAGATTTGAGAACAGGGAAAATAACTTCTTGCGGCTGTGATAAAATAGATGATTTAATTTCTAAATCTGTAGGCAAAAGATATGGGAAATTAACCTGTTTGGAATATTCTCATACAGAACATGGAAATGGTTATTTTTTCAAATTTCAATGTGATTGTGGAAATATAAAAGATTTTAATTTATCAAGAGTTAGGAACGGATATATAAAATCATGTGGCTGTCTTAGGAAAGAAAATTCAAGAAAAGCCGTTTTTAAGGATTTAACAGGAAAGAAATTTAACCATTTAACAGTCATTGAATACATAGGTCAGAGAAAAGGAAGAACAATGTGGCGTTGTCAATGTGACTGCGGAAATGAAATTGAAGTTGATAGTAGCAGCCTTAAAAGTGGAAATACAACAGCTTGCGGTTGCCGACAAAGTGAAGGGTGGTACAACTCCTTAACTCATGGCAAAAGCAAAACCAGAATATATAAGACGTGGCAAGGCATGAAATCAAGGTGTTACAATTCAAACGCAAAATATTACGAGAACTACGGCGGCAGAGGAATAATAATCTGTAAGGAATGGCTTGAAGATTTTATGAACTTCTACAACTGGGCGATTACAAACGGGTATCGTGATGACTTGACGATAGACCGAATTGACAATGACGGCAATTACGAACCATCAAACTGTAGATGGGTAACAAGAACGGTACAAATGAACAACATGAGAAAAAATAGAATTATTGAATTTAATGGAGAAAGAAAAAGCGTTTCTGATTTTGCAAGGCAGTACGGATTTGCACCAGAACTAATACACGAGAGATTAAATAGGGGTTGGAGCGTAGATGATGCCTTAACTATACCAAAAGGAGAGTTGCAAAGTTATGAAGATTTTTGTGGCAGGGAGCGGAAGTAGCGGAAACACAATGATTTTAACCGAAAATTCCAAGTCAATTATTTTAGATGCAGGAATTAAATTATCTATTGTAAAACGTGCTTTGAATTATGATATTTTATCAATTCAATTCGTGGTTATAACCCACCAACATCTTTGACCACGCAAAATATGTAGATGATTATTTGAATATGGGAATAACGGCATATATGCCGCCAGAAATGAAAGAAAAATATCCACAAAGTAATGCGGTTGGATTAAAAGAACGTGTGAGAATAGAAAACGGAGCGTTTTCAATTACTCCATTTTATGTACCGCATAACGGAACGCCGAATTATGCTTATTTGATAAATTGTGATGAGCATAGAATAGCATGGTTGACAGACTTGGAATATTGTCCTTACATTCTGAAAAAACAAAAGCTGACAGAGGTATTTTGTGAGTGCAATTATCAAAACAATTTGGTTAATAAGGATTTGCCGCAGTATACCCATAAACTTAGGGGGCATATGAGTTTAGACAGTTGCAAGTCATTCATAGCCGCCAACAAAACAAATGCCCTTAGAACGGTTATCCTTTGTCACATGGGGTCGGAAACGACAATAGCCGAGGAATGTCTGTCAGAAGTTCAAAAAGTCGTTGGAGAGGGCGTTAAATGCGTCTGTGCGGCGGCAGGAGAAACGGTTGAATTAAGTTTGTATCCATTTTAAGGAGGGTAAAGAAAATGGAAATAGATAGATTGGTTAAAGACGCAGTAGAAAAAGAAGTAATGCAAGCAATTAACGATTTAGGAATCAAGTCTGTAATGAGAGAAAAAGTCGTTGAATCCGGTGTTACGAAAGGTGATATAAGGCAGATGATAAAAGACGTAGTTGACAGCTATGTACGGTCTGCGGACATAAAAAGTATTGTCAGAAAAGAGGTTGAACGACTCGTAAAAGAAAGCGTCAAAAAAGAAATCAAGGAAATGTTTGACTTGCGGACATTTGATTATAAGGCAAATTCAATTCTTAGGGAAGAAATGGGGAAACAAGTTGTTAATGCGTTCTTTGATAATTTTCAATTCTCTGTGAATGTTGAAAGAAAAAGATGATTAACCGCCCACGTATCGGCAGGATTACAACTTGAACTTAGTAAATATACACTTTGAGAAAGAGAGGGAAAGGTTATGGAGAAATTAAGAAGATGCAAAGGAAAGTGTAACATATATGAAAACGGAAAATGGAGAATCATGGAATTTGATTTAGGCTATTTCCATGAATGGGGCGTAAATTATGAGGAATTTTGTGACAGTGGCCCCGGAAATTATTCTGTAGCGATTGTGGAATTGCCAGACGGAAGAATTGTTATGCCGGTGGCAGATGATATTGTTTTTCTTGATTTGATTGAAAAATGAAAGGAGAACCTATGGCAGAAAAGAAATTATCGGAGGAATTAAGGCATTGTTTGGAAGATGACACTTGCGGAGATTGCCAGTACCGCAAGCCGGAAACAAAATTTACTTGTCGTGGCTTACTGCAAAAGGCGTATGAAGTGGTTAAGCGGTATGAGGAAATGTTTCCATGCTGTATAGGCGATACGGTGTATGAATTGCAGGAAATCAGACACAGAATACAACCGCTTGAAATCATATCGGTAAATATCGGAAGAATGGGAGAGCCGTACTTTAATTGGGTATTAAAAGACGGAATAGGGATTTATCAGAATATAAGGGGGTTTGGAAAAAGTCAATTAGGAAAAACCGTTTTCCTAACAAAAGAAGCTGCTGAAAAGGCATTAAAGGAAATGGAGAATAGGGAGAAGTGAAAAATAAAATATTTTTACTGATTGGAAACATTGCAATATACGCGATTGCGTACAAAGTATTTCCAACACAGAAATTACAGTTTTTCTTATTGGCAATAGCCTTAGTAATAATAAATGACCTTTATATTTTGTTTGAAAAGAAATAGAAAGCGAGGAAAAATAATGTTACATAACGTGACCGTAAAACATGAGGAAAACAAGGTGCTGGAAAAATACTGGCTTATGAGGGCGATTAAAGATGGAGATATGTACGGACAGCCGCCGACACCGAAAAGAGTAATTTCAGAAAAGGAATTAGACCACGAACCCACACCGCAGGAAATCGCACAATTCCTATCCGACAGTGGCGCAGATTTCGTGTCGGTGGTGCAGAATTACAGGTTTGAAAATGAGTTGCCGTTTTAGGGAAAGGAGATTGAGGGAATGGAGAATTGGGAAAAGGAAGTGCAAGAAATGATAAGGATTCAAAATATAAAAGACAAGGTAGACGGTATTTCAAGTATTTCAGAGATAGCAGATATTGTTGATGGCTTATCAGAGGGAGAAACCAAGAAACTTTTGAAACTATACATTTATAGCAGATAGGAGGGCAAAGACAATGAATAAGGTAATTTTAATGGGACGCTTGGTTAGAGATGTTGATGTTAGATATTCGCAAGGCGAAAAACCAATGGCAATAGCAAGGTACACACTGGCGGTTGACCGAAAATTCAAGCGTGACGGTGAGTCGACCGCAGATTTTATTAACTGTATCGCATTTGGCAAGAATGGCGAGTTTGCGGAAAAGTATCTGCATAAGGGTATAAAGATTTTGGTTGAGGGAAGATGGCAGTCAGGCAGCTATACCAATCGTGATGGGCAGAAAGTCTATACAAATGATTGCGTTGTTGAAAGCTGCGAGTTTGCAGAGAGTAAGAACGCAAGCCAGAGCGAGCAAAACAACAGACCGCAACCAAGTAATTCTGATGACGGCTTCATGCAAATTCCCGACAATATGGAGGACTTGCCATTTAATTAAAAGTGCCATGAGGAATTGACGAGGAAGTGAGGTTGAGAAGATGTTTGGAAATAAAGTATTGAAACAAGAAATACAGTCGCTTAAAGAGAGGCTGACCGATTACGGAAGCAGAAACATTGAATTGCGTGGAAAGATGACAGAACTTGAAAACAAAATCGTTGACAAGCAGGCAGAAATCGAAAGCATAAAATCTGAAAAGAGATTAGCGGAGCAGAGAACAGAAGAAGTCGAAAAAGAAAACGAGATTTTAAGAAAATACTACGATTTGGACAAGGAGCCATCTGACGAAATTAAGATGAAGATACACATTGGTTTGGAACTGAATAGGGTTAAAGAGCAAAATTTGAAGTTGATTGCATTGGCAAACAGACAACCTCAATATATGCCTATTCCAATGCCATATCCTCAATATTTGCCATTTGGGAGATTTTAAAAGAGAGGTTGAGAAGATGGATAGAAAAACTGCAATTAAATATTTTTACAAAAGAATGGAGCTTGGGGATATAAAAAACGATACGCAGCAGCTTGCGTATGAAACAGCTATTGATTTTATGGAAAAGTATGAGGAATTGAAACACTTTCTTGAAATGGAAATTGAGCAGGCAGAAGAACGAATGAAAGAAGAATCCAACCCTACATTTAACGGACTTATCGTAGGGAATGAATTTCAAATTGAGTTGAACAAAGGACATATACGCTTTTGCAAAGAAGTGTTGAAAATGTTAGAAAAATAAAATTTCAAGATTGGAGGTAATGGAGGTTTGCTGGCCAGCGTAAAGACGTCTTTACTCCAATCGGAAGAATGGAACAGAGAAGAAAGAAAATCAAATGCGAGATTTACAGAGATTCGATGCAAAATTATAAACGTTATTCGATGCCGCCAGCACAGCTTATTATAGCGGACGTGCCGTACAACGTAGGTAATAACTTCTACGGTTCAAATCCCATGTGGTACAACGGCGGAGACAACAAAAACGGAGAAAGTAAACTTGCAGGCAAGGCGGCGTTTAACTCGGACTTTAACTTTAATCTGTATGAGTATTTTCACTTTTGTTCAAAGATGTTAAAGAAAGACGATACAAAGCCAGTGCCAAGAGGCAGGAGTAGTAATTCCCCTTGCATGATTGTATTTTGCAGTTTTGAGCAGATACAGACACTTATCAATGCGGCGGCGAAACATGGCTTTATCCACTACATACCGCTGATATTCTGCAAGAATTACAGCCCGCAAGTCTTAAAGGCAAATATGCGTGTCGTAGGCGCTACGGAATATGCCTTGCTGTTATATCGGGACAAGTTACCGAAATTCAGAAACGGTGCGCAGACGGACGAAAACGGAAAGAACATACCAAATACAGGGCATATGATTTTTAATTGGTTCACATGGGAGCGTGACGGAAAAGAGATTCCGAAAATCCATCCGGCACAAAAGCCGATAAAAACGCTTAAAAAGCTGATTCAGATATTTACAGACGAAGGAGATGTTGTTATAGACCCTTGTTGTGGTAGCGGTACAACTTTAAGGGCAGCGGTTGAACTTGGCAGAAGTGCTTATGGATTTGAGATTGACCGCACGTTTTATCAGAGGGCAAAAGATGAAATGCTGGTATTTGAGAAAGATAATCAGATGACAATATTTGATTTGCAAGGCGGTGATTTTAATGCTTGATTTTGGATATTACAATATGGACTGCATGGACGGAATGAAACAATTTCCTGATAAGTATTTCGACTTGGCTGCGGTTGACCCAGAATACGGCAGAAAAGAGCATGGAGGGCGCAATCGCAGCGGATATGTCAAACAGAAGAACGGAAGTAAGATATATGTTCCTGACGGTCAATACAAAAACCGAGGTTGGGACAATGAACCTGCAGGAAAAGAATATTTTGACGAACTACTAAGGGTTTCCAAACATCAAATTATTTGGGGCGTTAATTACTTTGATTATCCTCTTGCCGGAGGTCGCATTATTTGGGATAAATGCAATGACGGTAGCGACCAGTCGGACGCAGAAATCGCATACTGCAGTCTGAATAACCGAGTTGATATATTTCGTTATATGTGGCGCGGAATGTTTCAGGGCAAATCTATTTCTGAAGGTACGGTACAGCAGGGAAATAAAAAGCTGAATGAGAAACGCATACATCCCACACAAAAGCCGGTTAATCTTTATCGGTGGATTATTCAGAAATATATAAAAAGCGGTTGGAAGATACTTGATACTCATACCGGAAGCGCAAGTAGCCTGATAGCATACCATGAGTCAGGACTGCAGTTTGTGGCTTTTGAAAAGGATAAGTACATGTATGATTTGTCAATGGAGAGATATAAGGTGGAAGTGGCGCAGATGAATTTATATGATTTTATGGGAGATCGAGGGAATGGGGATATTTAAAGATGATTTGAATTTAGGCTTGAAATACGCATTTCTGATTAACTTAGGTTTCAAATACCAAGAAAGTAACGGAATAAATGGAATGAGCGGATATGTAAAATCCATAAACCACAACGAAATTGAAGTGCTTTGGATTACGGTCAATCCGCAGGAAAGAAAAGTTTATCTGTACAATGAATGGGATTGTGGCGGCGAGTTGTGGCAAAGAGAGCATGATATTCCGCAAGATGTGTTAGAGAACGAAAACAATTTTGTAGATTGGCTGGATAGGAAAATAGGAGATGATTAAAATGCTAACCCTGCCAATTAAAAAGAAGTGGTTCGACATGATTTTGTCGGGCGAAAAGAAAGAGAGGGAAATATGAAAGTGAAAGAATTGATTGAGCGGCTAAAGCTTTATGGAGATTTTGATTTAGATGTAACAGTGCATTTAGAAGTCATGGAAGAAGAACTACAAAAACGAATGTATAAATATCCGCATGATAATTATAAGGCAAAACTGGAAATTGATGATATTGGACATTCTGATAAAGTTGTTTGTGTTGGTGTTGAAATTGCAGAGAAGCAATTATTTCCTTGCCGAAGTTCGGAACGTTAGAACAATAAAATCCTGACGGTGCAGGAAATTTTGAAGGGAAGTGAGGATTGAGTATGCAAAAAGAATTGATAGAAAAAGCAAATGAGATTATCGGACTGATTGAGAAAAACGAAAAAGCGATTGAAGAATTATCTAAGTATGCAGAGAGTGGAGGCTCTCTTTATAGCCAATATGAATTGGAGCATATGTTCCGTGGCTCATACCGCAAGTTGCACTTTGAAGATTGGGAAATTCGGCTGATGATACACCAAAAGAAACAGAGGATAAATGCTTTGAAAGTGCAGTTGGAAAGGTTGTGATGATATGGCTTGTGCATTAGGAATAGAACAGGATTGTAACGAGTGCAGAATGCGCGGAAATGGGAGGGCGATAATCAGTGAACAACCGACAGAACATAGCCAAAGTTAAAGCCATAGAGCAGAAGAACAAAAAGCGTCTGCTTGCGGTTAATCCGAAACTTGACGATAAAAGCGGAATTTACATACTTTGGAGAACGGAAGTCCATGCGTATGTAGGTCAGAGTGTTGGGCTTCTTACCAGATTGGCGCAGCACCTTGCAGGGTATCAGCAGCACATAGACTTGTCTCTGAAAAAGCGCAAACTTTATTCTTCTGACAACCCATATGGATATAGGGTTGACTTTATCCATTGTGATAAATCGGAGTTGGACGATAAGGAGCGGGAATATATCCAAAAGTGTATTAATAAAGGGTGGATATTAAAAAACAAGACTTCTGGCGGTCAAGATGACGGAAAAGAGAAGATTGCTGATTATAAACCGCCCAAGACATACCGACAGGGCATACAGGCAGGAAAGAAAACCCTTGCAAGGGAACTTTCCTCTATTATCAGAAAGCACTTGACCGTAAAGCTGAAAGAAGAAAAGCAAGGGAATAAGGTGTCGCAAAAACAGCTTGAAAAATTTAATCAGTTATTAGATGAAAACACATATAAAACGGAGGGGTAGCAGATGAAGTATAAGGAAATGACTGTATGGAGCGCAGGAGAGAACGCAAAGACAAAGAAGTTTGAATTTGTCATGGGGATAATCATTTTCATAATGTGGATTGCTGGTTGCTTTGTATTCTTTACGCAAAATATAAACGACGACAAAACCGTTGAAATGAAATTATGGGAACATATTTTATGCGGAGTTTTCATGTCGATTTTAACAAGCATTTTTGGACTATTTGGATATGCATCGGCTTCACTCGCAAAGGACGCAATCAAAAGAAATGCAGAATTTACATTATATCTTTACAAATTCAATGATTTTATGAGGTTAAACGAAAAACCAATGGGAAAGGCTATTGTATTTTGCGACCGTTGTGGCGTCGTTCTTTGCGATGTGGAAAACGAAAAATTATATAACGACTGGCAAGATATTCCGACAAGTCGATTATACTTTTTCAAATTTGAAGAATTTTACGAAAAACACAAAGGAAATAAGAGAGAAGTAGAGGTTTGCGAAGAACCATAAAAATTTAATCGGCTGTTGGATGAAAATAATTATGGAGGAAGTGATAAGAATGATTAAAATTTCTAAAATGAAGTATAGAGGTTGCTGTTCTAACTGCCTTTTATCGCATGGAGAAACGAATATATACAGAATTGAGGTTAAAGGCGATTCTGCGATTGAGTTATGCAAAGATTGTCTTTCGGAATTTGTGAAAGAAATAAATAAAACATATTTAGAAATGGTTGGTGATTGATATGGTAAACAAGCACACAATCTGCGATTTGCGGCAAATGCAGTCCTTACCACTGCAAGCCAAAATTCAAATGACAAGGCAACGCACAAGGGCATGGATTGATGAATTTGGAGAAGATGGCGTATATGTCAGCTTTTCGGGCGGTAAGGATAGTACCGTTTTACTTGATATAGTACGAAAGGATTATCCGAACATTGAGGCGGTATTTGTGAATACTGGATTGGAATATCCGTCAGTAAGACAGTTTGCATTGTCAAAAGAGAATGTGACGGAACTTAGACCGACTATGAATTTCCGCGATGTGATTATTAAGTATGGGTATCCGATTATCAGCAAAGAAGTTTCGCAGACTTTATGGGAGGCTCAAAAGTCAGTCAGAGAGGGTAAGGACATTCCTGCATATCGTCTGAAAAAATTAAATGGACAAGCAGTTGATAAAGACGGAAATCCAAGTCAATACAACATTCCACAATGGAAATTTCTTCTTGACGCTCCGTTTAATATATCTCACAAATGTTGTGACGTTATGAAGAAAAATCCTGCAAAGAAATATGGAAAGGATAATGAAAGTGTTGGAATTATCGCAACTATGGCAGACGAGAGCAGATTAAGACAAACAAAATGGTTGAAGCATGGTTGCAACGCATTTGACCTTAAAATACCACAAAGCAATCCAATGTCTTTCTGGACAGAGCAAGATGTCCTCACATACATACATACATACAACCTTACCATTGCAGACGCATACGGTCAAGTGGTTGTGAAAAATGATGGTGTTGACGGACAAATGAACATACATGACTACTTAGGCGATTATCGGGGTTGTCAGTATGAAACAACGGGGTGTAAGCGGACGGGTTGTATCTTTTGCGGATTTGGTATCACACAAGACAAACAGCGGTTTGTAAGGCTTTCCGAACAAGAGCCAAAGCTATGTGATTATGTCATGCGTGGCGGAGAGTTTTCCGAAAACGGAATGTGGCAACCGAGCAAAGACGGGTTGGGGTATTGGTTCGTTATGGAATGGCTGAATGTGCATGGTAATTTGAAAATCGGTATACCGAATAGGAGTTACTACATGGACAAGTATTGTATGGAAGAAAACAGAAAGTATTTGGAGGGCAACAACAATGAGTAATCTTAAAATAAAGCAATGCAAAGGAGAAGGACAGGGAAGTTGCAAAATGTGTAGCGATAACGGCAAATGGAATAGAAACTGGATGTGTTTTCTTTATGAAATAGAAGGGTATGAAGGTTGTTATTGTTCTGATTGCGTTGAGAAAATCAAAGAAAATTATAAGAAATGAGGTACGGTTATGAGTGATAAAGAATACGCAAGGTTAATGAGAGAAGAACTGTATCGGCAGAATAAAAGTGTTTTGGAAGTTACAGACGATTTATGGCTTGCTATTGCGGATAATATGGAAAAATTTGCAGAACAGGCGGTTGAGGAATATAAGGAAATGATAGCCGAACAGTTAGAGAACGTAAAAACAAATTTTATTGGAATGGGTACTTTGCAATCGGCTTATTTTGACAAAGGAATTGATAAGGCCATTGAAATCGTAAAGTCTGGCGGTGGTTCGGATGATTAGGTATGAAAATCAATGCGTAGATTGCGGCTTCCCGTGCAGATATGAGGCTTGCAGGTATTACAAGGTCAGAGTTTTGGAATGCGATAACTGTCATGATGAGTTTGGAAAGCTATATCGGTTTGGCGGAATGGATTTGTGCGAGAGCTGTGTGCTGGAGAGATTGGAGGTTGTGGAGTGAAAAAAGCCGCCTATTCAGCGGCAATTTCCTCAAGATACTTTGTGATAAGTTCTTCCAATAAATCAGAAACAGAGCGTTTCTCTTTGATAGCTTGAATTTTGATTTTTTCCAACAATTCACTATCAATGGTAGTTGTAAACTTTTGTTTCGCCATGACAAATCCTCCTTTATGTCATAATACCATATATACGTATTGACGTAAATAGGGAATTTTGATATAATATACGTATAGAAGTGTTTACGTATAAAGGAGGTAGGCTTATGTCAAAGAAGATTAAGGTTAAAGAAGATTTAACAGATAGAGAGTTTGGATTTTTAAAAGTAATTGGCAGAGATAAAGACCATTATACAAAATCAGGTCACAGATATCCTAAATGGTTGTGTTTGTGCGAATGTGGGGAAATTGCTTCGGTTTTTCAAAGTTCATTGAAATCCGGGCAACAAAAGTCTTGTGGTTGCAAGCATTTTACAGCTTGTAAAAAATATAATGAATATTCCGTATCTGGAAGTATAGTGAAAGTCAAGCTCACAAATTGCAATGAGATAATGATTTGTGATTTAGAAGATTGGAATAGGTTGAAAAGATTTTGTTGGAGCAAGGGAAACACAGGGTATGCAGAAGCTAGGGTTAATGGAAAAACCACGCCATTTCATCATCTTGTTATTGAATGTGAAAACGGAATGGTAAGAGACCATAAAAACAGAAATAAAATGGACAACAGAAAAGAGAATTTGCGTGTAGTTACCTATTCTGTAAACAATTCAAATAAGCATTTCAAAAACAAAACAGGGCATAGGGGGATAACCAAAAACGGAAGCGGATTTTCTGCAAGAGTATTTATAAATGGTAAAAGTAAATATTTAGGAACTTATAGAACGATTGAAGAGGCTGTAAAGGCCAGAAACGAGGTGATGAATAACCATGAGTGAATATCTCAAAAGAAAATATACGATATACGCCGTGGACTTTTGACGGAACGCTGTGTGAAAGCATATATCCCGGCATAGGCAGTCCAAACATGGCACTTATAAACCACTTAATCAAACGCCGGAAACAGGGAAACAAAGTCATTTTGTGGACTTGCAGATGCGGCGAACGGTTGCAAGAGGCGGTTGAGTGGTGCAGGCAGTATGGACTTGAATTTGACGCTGTGAACGAAAATCTGCCGGAAATGATTGAATGGTTCGGTACAGATTCCAGAAAAATTCATGCAGATATATTTATTGACGATAAGGTGGTAAACAAGCCGAAATATCATGTTCCTTATAAGGAGGTAGCGGAATGACAGATATCGAGATTAAAAACGCAATTAGAACCATAAATGCAAAATTAGAGGAAGCATTAGAAAGAGAAAAAGAAACGGAAGGAACGGAAGATACTGTTATCTGGCATATGGTGGGAAATGATTACAAATGCGCCATCAACGCCATTGAGGAAATCCAGCAGTACTGGGCAATCGGCACAGTCGAGGAAATTAAACGTATGCAAAGATATTCTGCCCTTGCAAAGAAACACAGCACAATCGGACAAGTAATTGATTCTTGTGCAGAGTATGAAGCTATTGGCACAGTCGAGGAATGTCGGGAGGCAAGGGAAAGGCAGAGGGTTAAAGATATAATTCATAATCCAGACGGCGGAGTTGATGAAGATTGGCTTTGCCCATCGTGTGGAAGATTTTGCAGTCCATACACCGAACATTGCCAACATTGCGGACAAGCCGTGAAAGTAGGTGACAACCCATGACCTACCAAATAGCAGACCAAAGACACCCATTCATGGGGCTTGACAATAAAATATGTAAAGATGATTTTGATTTGATTGGTACGCATAGGTGCGGAAATTTGGCGAGAAAGGATTGAGGGAATGAGTGATAAAGAAAAATTGCTTCCTTGTCCGTTTTGTGGCGGAAAAGGATTGAGAAAAACAGAAAATAGCTGTGTTGATATGCAATTTGATGATGACCACGATTATTTTTGGGTCGAATGTAAAGAGTGTGGCGCAAGAACAAAAGCAATACATATTAAAAATGCAAGGTATAGAAATACTTGCAAAGACGAACTTATTGAAGCTGAAACCAAGGCAGACAATGCTTGGAATACAAGAGTTTAGATGATTGGAGGATTTTGAAATGAGCATGATTAGCGAACAGGTAAAGGAATTGAGGGAAACTGCTGAATTATTTGACGAAATTGACGATGGCAGGCGTATGTTATTACAAGCCGCCGACACCATAGAAGCCTTATCCGCAAAGCTGGCGGCGGAAAATATGGAGAGGTCGGATGGGTATTATGATGTCAGAAAAGAACTGGTCGAACAACACAATAAGGCGTTTGAGCTGATTAAAAAAATGCCGTTAGAGGGGAATGAAGTGTGGCATGGATATGTTGGTGGAGTTATGCAGACGTTGGGATATTTGATTGATAGTATGGATAAGCCTGAACCCTACCGCCCATAACCGCAAAGGAGTTGATTGCATTGCAGGAATTTGTAACTATCAAGGCAGGTGGTTAAACTGAATGGATGGATAAAACTTTACAGGCAGTTGCAAGATTGCCCTATATGGTGCGGAGAGAGATTTTCCAAAGGTCAGGCGTGGGTTGATTTGCTTATGCTTGCGAACCATTCCGACAAGAAAATTATGTTTAACGGAGATTTCATAACCATTCAAAGAGGGCAATATCTTACAAGCATGGTTAAACTTTCAGAGAAATGGAAGTGGAACAGAAAGACCGTATCATCTTTCCTTAAACTTCTTGAAAATGACAATATGATAACCAAGGTAACGGACAACACTAAAACCTTAATAACCATTGTAAATTACGGCATTTATCAATCAGAAAATGAAAGTGTTGGACAACCTATTACCCAACCAAACGGACAACTTACTGGACAACCCTCTACCCAACCTATTGGACAACAACTGGACAGCCAAACGGACAACCTACTGGACACAAACAAGAATGATAAGAATATAAAGAATGAAGAAGAAAGAGAAGAAAGTAAGAATGAAAAGAAAGATACTCACTTGTCGGAGAGAAAGCAGATTATTGAGTACCTCAATCAGAAATTAGGCACAAGATACCGTCATGGGAGCGATATAAACAAAAAGTATATCAACGCAAGGCTGAACGAGGGATATATGGTTGATGATTTTTATGAGGTCATTGACAAAAAGCGCATAGAGTGGCAGGGAACAGAAAGGGAAAAGTATTTAAGACCCGAAACATTGTTCGGTAATAAGTTTGAGAGTTACCTTAATCAGAATATTGTTAAGGAGCAAAAAACAGAGAATATAAACGCAAGCAGGGAGTCACAGCTTGCACATCTTTTAGACAGCATAAGGAGGGATGAAGAAAATGAACATAACGGAGGTTAAGAAAATTATAGCGTCTATGATTGTATCGTACAGCAACTACAAGCCTACAGATGTTGATTATGCGGCTACAATATGGGCTGATATGTTATCTGAATATACATATGAGCAAGTTGACAGTGCTTTAAGGTCATTTATCATGTCCGATAAGAGCGGATTTGCACCGAGCATAGGGCAGTTGGTAGAAAAGATACATACCATGACACAGCCGCATGAATTAAACGAAATGGAGGCATGGTCACTTGTCAGCAAGGCAATCAGAAACAGCGGATATAACAGCACAGATGAATTTGCAAAACTGCCGCCGCTTGTGCAAAAGGCGGTTGGATTGCCCGGCCAGCTTAGGACATGGGCATTAGATGAAAATTACAATGAGGAAGTGGCAATGTCCAGTTTTCAGAGGGCATACAAAGCAGAACTGAAACGCCATGAGGAACTTCAAAAAATGCCGCAGAACGTCCACAAAATTATTGAAAGGGCAAACGAGGGTTCATATTCGGCGCAGATAGCCGACAAAAGACAGAAAGCTATAGAAAGCACCAGCGAGAGGAAACAAGGCGAAATCAAGGCATTAGAAATGAAACATGATGGCGTTCCAATGCCAGAGAAGTATAAGGAAAGATTGGAGGATATGAGGAATGAAAAGCAAGCAGGAAAGATGTAGGTTCCGCCATCCGTTAATTGAAATAAACCACGGTGAATCATGTTGCACTGTTGATGGGTGGGAAGTTGCTAAAATGGTATCCCAGGAACAATGCGAACAGTGCAAACGGTTTGAATCTATGTTTAATGATAAGATCACAGTCTACACCGACGGTTCAGCCCTAAACAACGGCTCTCCTGATAGTGGATGTGGATGGGCGTGCAAGCTGATTTACCGAGGTCATGAGAAGATGAAATCTGGCGGCGACAAGGGAAAGACCAACAATGTCATGGAGATGACCGCCATGCTGCAGGCAATGAAATCCATAACGGACAAGTCTATTCCGATTGAAGTATTTTCTGATAGCAAATATGTTGTCGAAACGCTGAATGGGAATTTTAAGATTAAGAAGAATGTGGAGTTATGGCAGGAACTTATGGCAGAGAAAGAGAAGTTTGCGGATATTCAGTTTATTTGGGTTAAAGGTCATGATAAAAATGTACATAACAATGATGTTGACAGGCGAGCAGTATCAGAAGCTAAGAAAGTGAGGTAATTATAATGAAATATGTAATAGAGACAACAGAAACGGGTTGTGTAGAAACAATAACATTTAATGACGGCAGTACATTTTCAAAAAGACATACAAAGACAGATTTCGGTTCACGGGAGGAAGATGATGAATTTTGCGAACAGATGGAAAGAGACGGAATTTGCAAGGAAATTTTGGACAAGGCATATGATTTGTTTGATGGATTTTTTGCGAGCGAGCTTATGGAAATTGCAGAATTAGATGGTTGATAAAATGGCGGTTATGGAGGCGAGGAAAGTATGAGATTTGATTATCAGAAATTTACATATCATTTGAGAATGGCAAGAGAAAAGGCTCTTGAAGTAGTTACTGGAGATGATGGAGGAAGTGCAAATTTAGACAGACTTGCAATTTCGCTTCCACGGTTGAAAGAAGAAAAGGTTATTGATGCAATTAAAAAAGCCGGATTGTGGACGAGCGGCAGGCGTAATTGGATTGGAAATAGATATTTCATCTCCGCCCCTCATGGTTCGCAAGGGAATGACAATACAAAGCAGATTGAGGCTATGAGGGATTATCTGAAAGAAAAAGGTTATGACGTGCTAATTTATTATCAAATGGATTGATGAAGGAGAGGGAAGTGTGATTAGAGAAGTAAAACTTAATGCGTTGGATATGTTCAACAACGAAAACACAAGGGATTGCGACTACGAATTGTGGCAGAAGATAGCGGAGTTTATGAATGGAGAAATGGCACTTGTGATTGAAAGTTCCGCTTATGATGGACAGTATGTATTTCTTGGATTGACGGACGCAGAGAAGAACAAGGAACTGTTTTATATGATGGAGCAGGACAGTATGATGGGAGTATTCATTGGTGACAGAGAGGGATTTAATAAGGCATGGGATAGTGAGGAATACGAACATGACGGGTGCTTTTACTTAGAACCGAAGCATTTGATTTTTGATGAAAGCGGAGGAAAGTAAATGTATGAGCAGTTAGATATATTTTCCCTTATTCAACCGCAATCAAAAGAACCTCCAACACTTCTGTCGAAAAGACAAACAGTTTACCTTGTCAATAAGGCAGAAGTGATAAAGTGTACGGTTTCTGATGAAACATGGATATATGGCGATTGCAAAAGGGCGTACAGGCTTATAAAAGAAAGCGGTGGGTATGATGTTGTGGATAATGACGAATTAGGAAAATCGTCATTTACAGACTATGAAAGTGCAAAACAAAAGGCTAATGAATACCTAAAATCGCATGACGGAATTATCCTTGAAAGCGATATAAAGCCGATTAGCACAGTCGCATATTCATACATAAGGGATTGCGACAGCAGGGAAATGACAGCGTTTTATTGTGATTTAGGTAATGATATGTACTACATTAAGGAATTTATGACATTTCATCATATCATCAAGGGAAAGAAAGCAATTAAGAAGTTTATGGAACAGCAGGAATTTAAGTATGATAAACCAAAGGAAATTGAAGATTTTGCACCACATTTCAAGAATATGTACAAATGCGCAGAGCAGTCAGATTGGGATTATGCGGAATGCGAATATGCCTATGCAGTAGGTTAGAAACTGAATGATTGGAGGCAAAGAGGTTTCCCGGGAAATAAAGCTGGCTTTACTCCAAAGGATTATGACGGAACGATATGAAGAATACCATTTTTACAAAAATTTGAAAATCTGTGTCCGTTGTCACAAAAATCCGGCAGAACCGCACAAGGTTATGTGTCTGGAATGTGCCGACAAGGACAGTGAACAGAGCAGGAAGAACAGGCAGAGAAATTTAGAGGAACGAAAGAAACGGGATTTGGAGAAATACAACAGATTGAAAGAAATGGGTATCTGCACATATTGCAAGCACGAAAAGGCGGTTGCAGGAAAGACAAAATGTGCGAAATGCCTTGCAAAGATACGAAATAAGAGGAATGCAAAGAAAGCGGATATTGACCGTTCGGAGCGTGTTGCGTATGGGATTTGTTATATATGTGGAAAAGATAAGGTTATGGACGGCAAGGGTGTTTGCGAGAAATGCTATGAGAAACGAATGGAGAGCATAGGGAAGATTATGTATCTTCCGGGAAGTGAGTTTTGGAGGAATGAAAATAAATTGATTTTTGGAAATGGAGGAAGAAAATGAACAAGATTAACAAATACAGGGCATGGAACACCGAAAAGAAAATTATGTGCTATGACAATGAGGACGACAGCGCAACCTTTTGGGATGGAGCCTATGGAACTGATGTTGGTTTAATAAATAGTCGCTTGGATTTGCCAGATTGCATAAGGAAATATGAGTACATGCAGTATATAGGTGTTGATGATAAGAATGGAAAGGAAATCTACGAGGGGGATATTGTCAAGATACACCAATTCCTCTTTGACGGTTGTGAGTACGAGAAAGAGATTATTGTTTCCATAGAATACATGGAGGAAATGGCTTGTTTTGGAGCCAATTTACTTCAAGCGAAAGAAATCAGAAGATACATGGGATATGACAACGAAGCGGATAAGGAAGAAAAGGCTGTTGTTCCGCTTTATGATTTCTATGGACTGCACGAGGAAAGTTTCGAAGTTATCGGAAATGTGTATGAAAATTCGGATTTGTTGAAGGAGGTTGAGAATGGGTAATGAGCAAGAAATAATAGATTGCCACTACTGCGAATGGGCTGTGTGCCAAGATAAAGATAGTGAATTCGATTGTTATGTAGAGGATTTCGGATATTTTAGCCACCATGTAGAAGATAGTAAAAAAGAAGCGGAGAATTGTTCATGGTTTAAGTTCTGTGGGATTTTCCCTAAAACATGATAGCATTCTGGTGATATGTCAAGAACTTTTTGAAAAAGATTTTGATATGTTTTTCGGAAAAAAGGGTAACTTTAACAGACCTTCGGTATGTTTTGCACAAAACCGAATGTCAGTACGACTCGGTATTATATTCGGTGTCCAGCTTTTCGCCGGTGTACAGTTGGTTTTTGACCAGCAATCCAAAAACGAGTCGTACAAATTTACGAGATGTAAGCGCGAGTGCTCTTTTGTGCTGATGTTTGGTTACC
>ERZ808054.633-NODE-633-length-29144-cov-4.532287_pt1 | contig 29144 bp, 22 predicted proteins | sample MGYA00380201_ERZ808054 | MGnify/ENA primary metagenome ERZ808054 (study PRJEB31490, sample SAMN06133419) | mouse gut metagenome | isolation source: Z5_2 | host: mice | place: China: Chengdu | collected 2015-05 ...
GGCATTTGGGATCGGATCTGCGATCAACGGCAGACTCATCCAGAAAGATCCCTATGGAAACGGTCATATCAATGACACATTCCGCCTCCGCTACGAGACACCTGATCACAGCGAAAAAAACTACATCCTGCAGCGGATGAACCACGACATCTTCAGGAATCCGCCGCTGCTCATGGAAAATGTCGTCAATGTCACAGACCACCTGCGCGGCATCATCCTCTCCCGCGGCGGGGACGCGGAGCGCGAGACCTTAAACGTCCTAAAGACACGGGACGGGGCAAGCTTTTTCCGGGACACGGACAACAACTACTGGCGAGTCTTTCCGTTTATAGAGCGCTCGGTCTGCCTGGAAAAGGTGACCAGCGCGAAAGACTTTTATGACAGCGCCGTCGCTTTCGGCAGCTTCCAGAAAATGCTCGCGGACTACCCGGCGAAGACGCTGCACGAGACGATCCCTAATTTTCACAACACGCCCTCCCGCTTTCAGGATTTTCAGCGGGCAGTGCAAAACGGCGACAGGGAGCGTGCTGCCCTCGCCGAGAAGGAGATCGCTTTCGCCCTCGACAGAGCGTCCGAGACGGCTGTGCTGACAGACCTCCTGGATCGCGGAGAACTGCCGCTTCGGGTGACGCACAATGACACCAAGCTGAACAACATCCTGTTTGACAAGGACACGGGAAAAGCACTGTGCATCATCGATCTCGACACGGTCATGCCGGGGCTTTCCCTCTATGACTTCGGCGATTCTATCCGCTTTGGCGCGAGCACGGGGGCTGAGGATGAGACCGATCTGGATAAAGTAACGCTCGACTTGTCCCTGTTTGAAGCCTTCACAAAAGGCTATCTCGAGGGCTGCGACGGAAGCCTTACCGCCAGGGAGATCGAGATGCTCCCCATGGGAGCAAAGCTGATGACCTACGAGTGCGGCATCCGGTTCCTGGCTGATTTCCTGACAGGGGACACCTACTTCAAAGTCCACCGGGCGAATCACAATCTCGACCGCGCAAGGACGCAGTTTAAGCTGGTCGCGGACATGGAAGCAAAATGGGATCAAATGGCAGCGATCGTAGAAAAATATAGCAGATAAAAATAAGAAAAAGCGTTTCAGCCCAGACTGAAACGCTTTTTTATTTGATGCCGCCTTGCACACACCCCCGATAAATACGGCAGCTTCCGCGTCACAACAGGATACTCTTTTTATCCATATCAATACGCAATCATAGGGATCGACTTCGCTTTCTGCAGGCTCCGCGCCGCCCTGCCGTCCGCCACGTCGTAGATCCTGCCGCTGCACGCCCTGATCTGTTCCATCATCTCCGGGTAGGCGCGCGAGCAGATGTCAAACAGTCCGATGTTGTAGTTCTCCCCGTCAAAACGCCCTAACGTAAACTGGTCATAGCACTGGAAATAATGACACCCCACACCGTTTGGGTGCGCAGCCACGCTCTCACAGTAATAGCGGTATGCAATCCCGCGGTCCTTCTGGCTTGCCACCCCTTCCAGCCCCGTCGCCGGCAGACCGGCATCCAGCGCGCCAAAATGAAATTCCCCGATCATGACAGGCAGATCGACGCCCAGATCCACGATATGCTGTATCTTCTCTGTAGGATCAACTGCATAACAGTTGATCGAGAACACATCAAAATTTTCCCATCCCGTTACCAATTCAGGATTGGAAATCCACGCCCAGCGCATACCCAGTATCATATGATTCGGGTCTACCCTGCGGCACTCCTGAACGGGAATCTCGACATAAGCACGCAGCATCTGTCTGGAAAACGCTCTCATATCCTCCCTCGAAGCCTCTGACCATGATGATACGCCTTCCTGCGGCTGGTACAGGCTGTCAAAATCCTCCAGGGTGCTGTTCCATGCACTGTTCAGCTCCCCGATACGCTGATAACGCTCCTGCAGAAACTCTATCAGCCTTTCTTTGCAGGCTGTCCTAGCCGGATTGTACAACACCTCGTCTGCAAGCTCCAGATTATCGACAAACGCCCACGCAGGTTCATTGCGCAGAAAATACCCGATCATCAGGGAGTCGTACTTGCGCTCCTCCAGCGCCTGTGCGCACCGCTTCGCCTGAACGCGGTATTCCTCGCTGAACACATCGGGAAAATCGCGGAAGATTTTCTGCGCAGTCTCCGGGAATTCCGGCAGTGATGTCACATATGGAATGTCAAGCTTTCCCAGGATCCGCCCATCACTCCAGTTTCCCAGCGTATTCATGCCGCACTTCTTCAACTGGCAGGATATCATCTTTTCCCAGTCCTCATACCAGGTCTCCCCAAATGCCCTGTACAGATTTGCCTTGAAGAAAGAAAACATGCGCGGGCTGCGCCGTCCTGCCCTTTTGTGCCCGGGCTTCAAGAACATCTCCCCATACACCGCATCGTCCTCATCCGGAAGCCAGTCCAGCCACTGCTCCACCCCGTCGATCCTGCAGTCACCGCCAAGTCCCACACAGTCCGGCCCCATGCTGAAATACGCATATCCCTGGGGATCTGTCAGCCACCACCTTCCGTTTTCCTTCCATGTCGAGAAATAGCCTGTCCCATCTTTTAACTTTTTCTTCTTCCAGCCGCCATAAGCGGACCAGTCCGCAAAAGGATAGCCGTCGTCGCTCTCCGACCGCTGCGCCATGAGCGCTGCTCTCAGCTCGTCCGTATCCCTCGTTTTTCCTCTCCAGTCTTTCCACTTGCTCTGTCCAAAGCAGTCCACCAGTTTTTTGTCCGTCAGGACAGGATTTCCAGGATACTGATCCATCAGCATGATATCCCGGAACCGCAGTCTCACGTCGTGGAATGCCGGCATGGACGACAGGGTGATCTCTGCGATCTCCTCCCTCCGCACGCGCCTTCCGTGACACACCATCTTTAAACCGCCTGTCACCGCCTCCGGAAACAGCTCGCGGGCGTCCATCCAGTCCAGATCGATGCAGACAGTCGTCTCCACCCCTGGAAGCAGCCCGAAACGAACCGTAAACGCGGGATCTTTCTCATCACGGACATACACCAGCAGATTCAGGGAAATGCTGTGCTCCTCCAACACTTCCGCATGAAAAGTCAGTAAATGTTCCTGACAGGCTATGAGCTGCGGAAGACGCAGCCCCGCACCCTCTCTTGAAAACTGAAATGTGTATGTACTCTGATCCGCCTCCTGAAGAATGGTTCCTTTCATCAGATGGTCTCTGCCGATTTCTATCTTCTGCATAACAGATCTGCCTCCTTTTTTTATTTATGTTGATATACATCATACACCCGCACGGCCCCAAATACAATGTGAAATCGAGAAAGGCCGCTGAAACTCTCAGCCGCCTCTCTCCGATACAGACCTTCCATTGCGAAAGTCTGTTCATACTCATTATCTCACTGACTGATACCACTCATTGACTTCCTGCGTGATCTGCTCTCCGCCCTGCGCTTTCCAGTCCTCCACAAACTTGTCAAATGCCTCGATGAGTGCCCTATGTCCTGACGATATGCCCGTTATACCAAATAATGCCAGAGAATCTTTGTTAGATTCCTGGCAATGCGCTTTTACATTTTTTGCTATTCCCTTTGCTATTTTGCCTGCAAAGTGGTAGTATATTACAGTACACACCACAACTACAGAAATGAGGACTCTCATGAAAACAAAAGACTATCAAAACGGACTGCGCGACGGGGTCGCCGTCGCGCTGGGCTATTTTGCCGTATCGTTTACATTCGGGATGGCGTCCGCTGCCGACGGGCTGAGCATCCTGCAGGCAGTGCTGATCTCACTCACAAACGTGACGTCCGCCGGGCAGTTCTCGGGACTTGCGGTCATCGCCGCGGGCGGGACATACATCGAGATCGCCCTGACGCAGCTGGTCATCAATCTGCGCTACTGTCTGATGTCCTTCTCCCTGGCACAGAAATTAAACCGCAGCGCACCGCACTGGCACAGATATCTCATGGCATACAGTGTGACGGACGAGATCTTTGCGCTGGATGCGAGCCTTGACCACGCCCTGCCGCCCGCCTACCACTACGGCATCACGAGTGCAGCCGTCCCTGGGTGGGTGCTGGGAACACTCGCGGGCGCAGTGTCCGGAAACATCCTGCCCGCCTTCGTGATCAGCGCCCTCGGCGTTGCCATCTACGGAATGTTCCTCGCCATCATCATACCGCCCGCCAGACAAAACCGCGCTGTTTTGCTTGTAGTCCTGTCCGCGATGGGACTCAGCTTTCTTTTCTCGATCCTCCCGGTTCTGAACAGGATCACGTCGGGTTTTGTCATCATCATCACGACCGTCACGGTTGCAGGCATTGCGGCATGGCTCAAGCCGATCGAGGACGAGCGCACCGAATGAAGGAACGCATTTCTGACATGGTAAAGAATTTGTATTTATACCTAAGCCCGCCAAAATGAGGTTCTATCACGTAACAAATCCACAACGAGGAGTGATTTTCTATGGCGAATATTTTGATTGTTGAAGATGAAAAGAACATGCAGGACATCATTGCCGCATATATGCAGCGGGGCGGACATACCTGCTTCACCGCTGACGATGGCGTGGATGCTTTAATGGTATTGAAACATAATCCGATGGATTTAATGATATTGGACGTAATGATGCCCCATCTGGACGGCTTTTCCGTCTGCAGAACGGCGCGGGAAATGAGTAATATGCCCATTATCATGCTGACCGCCAAGGGCGGCGAGGACGATAAACTAAAAGGCTATGAGTATGGGGCCGATGACTACATGACAAAACCTTTCAGCCCCAGGGTGCTGCTTGCAAAGGCAAACGCCCTGCTTCGCCGTTCTTCCTCCGTTTGGTTGGACGCATTGAGCTTCGGGAAAATAACAGTAGTGCCGTCCTCTCACAAAGTATTTATAGACGGGCAGGAAATCACGCTCACCCATAGGGAATACGAACTGTTGTATTTCTTCATGATAAATCCCGGACAGATTTTCACTCGTGACCAACTGCTGAACAGGATTTGGGGCTATGACTTTGAGGGAACTACCCGGACGGTAGACACTCATATCAAAACCCTGCGGCAGAAATTAGGCGACGAGGGAAAACACATTGTCACTCTCATTCGCTCCGGCTATAAATTCGAGGTAACAGTATGAAAATACAGGATAATTTTACGTTCCGTACCGTCCGTAAAAAGATATTGATGGTCTCTAAGTTAGCTGGTATTCTGCTTATCCTTTCATACATCCTTTCGACCAGGCTGGAAATTGCGCCTGATATTTCACTTGCCCTTTGGTTCGCCTTTGTTATTGCCCTTGTCCTTGTTGTCGACTTTTTAATGGGGCACTTTATTTCAAAACCCATCTCAAAACTCAATCAAACAGCCCGGAAGATGGCAAAACTGGACTTTTCCGCTCCATGCGCCATCACGACCAATGATGAATTCGGAGAACTAACTGTAAGCCTCAATACGATGGCTGATAATCTTCAGCAGGCTCTTGCCAGACTGGAAGCGGCAAATACACGGCTTGAAAAAGATGTAGAGCAGGAGCGGCGGCTGCTTGCCGAGCGCAAAGAGTTGGCAGACCAGCTTTCCCATGAAATGAAAACTCCGCTGGGCGTGATCCGCGCCTACGCCGAGGGCTTGCAGGACGAAACCGACGAGACCAAAAAACAGAAGTATTCGGAAATCATCATCACCGAAACGGAGCGAATGAGCGGGCTGATCACAACGCTGTTAGATTTATCCGCGTTGGAAACCGGCGCTACCTTGCTTACCCCGGAACGATTTGATTTTGTGGAATTTCTTGAAACGGTTGCCGGGCGGCTGTTGATCGACATTCCGGACGCCAATTTTATATTGCAATATGAACTACCCGAACACAAGGTATATGTCGATACGGATAGAGCCCGCATGGAACAAGTTTTAGATAACCTGATCATCAACGCAAAGAAAAATGTCCAGCCGGGAGGTGCCTTAAAACTATCCCTGCGGGAACAGCAGGGCGCATTACATTTTTCCATTTATAATGAAGGTTCTCAAATACCGCAGGAGAACTTGCCAAAGCTCTGGACGAAGTTCTACCGGGACAGCGATTCCAAATACAGCGGTTCCGGGCTGGGGCTTGCCATCGTCGCACAAATTCTGTCCATGCAGGAGTTGGACTTCGGCGTAAAAAACTGTTCCGATGGCGTGGCGTTTTATTTTTCTATTCCATCTGTCAGTTAGACAGGCAGGGTCGTTTTATTTTGAAGATTTCACGTCGATTTCACACCGGCCTCACACCGACTTCACCGCATTTTCATAAATTTACCTCAACAAGAGGGCGGTCAGCCCTCACAGACAAAGGAGGTAATTTTTATGACGCTTTTAGGTTTGGAATGGTACTGGTGGCTGGTGATCGTGGTGCTGGCAATCTCTATCCCGCTCAAAATGAAGTTTATGAAGTGGTGGAGCAAGCGGGAGCAGGAAAAGAAACAGGAGCAGCACGGGAAATGGGGTGATGATGAATGATTGAAGTAAAGGATTTGACTTTCTCCTACGGCAAAGACAAACAGGCGCTGCACGGTCTGAACTTCACTGTGGAAGATGGGGAAATCTTTGGCTTTCTGGGACCGAATGGCTCCGGGAAATCAACGACCCAAAAAATCCTGACCGGGATTTTGAAAGGGCACGGCGGCAAGGTGTCGCTGTTCGGTCAGGATATTTCTGCGGCACAGACGCAGGCGTTTTTTCAAAAGATCGGCGTCCTATTTGAGTTTCCCTATCTGTATGCTAATTTGAGCGCCGTTGACAATCTTAAATATTTTTCTTCGTTCTACCCGAAAGAACAAATACGCAGTATTGAGGAAGTTTTGGAGGAATTGGAATTTAAGCCGGACTTTTTAAAAAAGCCGGTTTCGTCCTACTCAAAGGGTATGCGGCAGCGGGCAAGCATGGCGCGGGCACTGATCAGCAATCCCAGGTTGCTGTTTCTGGACGAACCGACCAGTGGGCTTGACCCGTCCGGCGCTGTCCTGTTCCGCAAGATCATTGAGGAAGAACGCAAAAAAGGTACGACGGTATTTTTGACTACCCACAACATGCTGGATGCCGACCTGCTCTGTGACCGGGTGGCATTTATCGCGGATGGCGAAATCAAGGCATTGGACACTCCAAAAAACTTGAAAGAGCGAGGCAGCAATCACCGCGTTGTAATCGACTATCTGTATCAGGGGAGGCGGGAAGAAAAGACGATCGAGATCCCAGAATTAGAAGCAGGTATTCCTTTTGCGCATGACGAGATCATCCGTATCCATTCACAGGAACCAACATTGGAGGATATGTTTATCCAATATACGGGAAGGGGGCTGTCCTGATGTGGAAAAGTCTTTATTCCCTGTTCAAAAAGGATTGCCGAATGATAGTTTCCGGGAAATTCTTCCTCATGTCTTTGGGTTTTTTGGTTCTTTACACGCTGTATGTGAACTTTGGATATATCAAATTCATGGATGCCAGTCTATACAACGTGTACCTGTATGACCCGGCAGGAACACAGACAACGGTTTCCACGCTGGTTCAGCGCGTTTCATCGAGAGAAGCGCTGGACGCAGTTTTACTCGATGACACCAACGGTGTCGGCATTGATGCCAGCGCCGGAGCGCCACAGCTTGTATTCTATGAGGGAACAGAAAATGCTGACCGTCACCGTGCCGACTATGCGCTTTCTCTCCTGCAACCGTCAGGGAATTACAGCGCCGAGGTGATCGGCTCCAATACGCCGGAGCAAAAGGCAAGGAAAGAGATCACCTGTGAACTGCTGTTTTTTGAAATTGCCGCTGTCGGGTTTTTAGGGATTGCCGCTGTGTTGTTCAAGGAAAAAGGAATGGGCGTTATCCGTGTTCACGCCATTTTACCTTTGCAAAAAAATCTGTTTATCCTGTCCAAGCTGGCAATCTTTCTGCTGTCCGATCTGGTCTTTGCGATACTGCTCACCGTGTTGAATGTCGGCGTTTTGGACACCGCATCTATATTGCCTGCGGTGTTGCTTCAAACGGCGCTTCTGTCCTTGATTATGGCTTTGACCGGTCTGATTTGCGCCCTGCTTCTAAAAGACTTCCGACAGTTTACATTGGCCTATCTTCTGATTGCCATTTTTGTTGCAACTCCTGTGTTTTTGGCTGCAAATACGGCGGTAAAGCTGGATTGGATTTATATCCATCCATTTTATCATATTTATATGGGTCTGAAAAACGCTTACTTTGGAACTTCCTCAAATAGCCTTGCCTATTATCCGGGGTGTCTGGCTGCGATCATTGTACTATTTGCATGCGTACAGCGCGTGTTCCGCATAGAAATGGGAAAGGAGGGCTGAATATGAAAGGGTTACATTACCAACTGAAAAGCATATTGCATGACAAGTTCTGCCTGATGACCTTTCTTTTACCCATTGTCGTTGCGGTAGCTTTAAATTTTGTCGATGCGATCGACTTTTCTACGCTGGGCGAGTTGCATTTTGGGGTTCTGAAAGGCGATTTGCCGACACAAACCGTTACATGGCTGGAACGCTACGGTTCGGTGACAACTTATCCGACGGTGGAAGAGCTGACAGACGCAATAAAAGAGCCATCCACAAATCTAATTGGTGTGAAAGCTGACGGAAGCAGCATCAAAACAATCCTTTGCGGCGACGAGTTGGATATATTTCGCCAGACCGCTGACACGCTCCCTGACCTATACGAACAGCGAAATGTGGCTGGGCAGACGGAGGTTCACATTTTAGGGCGTCCCGATGTGATGGCTGGATTTCAGGATATGTTCATTGCTGTTACATTGATTGTCGCTATGTTTATGGGATGCACCTTTAACGCAATGAACATGATTTCTGAAAAGGAGGACGGCGTTGCGTTTATCAACGAGATTTTGCCAATGACCCGCAGCCAATATATCATGCAAAAGCTCTTTGTTGGATTTATCTGCGGGTGCTTATCCTCTATTATTACGGTTTGTATCTGCTTCCGGCTTTCTCTGCAAAATGCGGCTCTCATGCTGGTGCTTATTGTGCTTTCCGCATTTGTGGCAGCATTGCTAGGCTTATTCATTGGCAGAGCTTCCAATGGGCTGATGGTCGGCGCGGTTTCTATCAAAATTGTTATGCTGCTATTTATGGCTGTACCAATCTTGAGCTTTCTTGTGGGAATAAGTCAGCCGCTTCTTTTGGCAGTTTGCTACCTTGTCCCTTCGCAGGCAACATTCGAGGGTATTATGGACTTATCAACAGGCAGCGGGACAGCAGCAGTAAAAGATATTTTTATTCTCTTAGTTCATTGTATTGGATGGTTCCTGTTATACATTGGCCTTTCGATGCATCAGAGGAAAAACTCATAAATGGTTCATAATAAGCCGCAGTCAAAGGAGCTGCATGGCTTGATGCCTGTAACACACTGGACGCAATATAGCGAAAATATAGTGAAAAGGAGCCTTGAATGTGCTATAATCAATTTAGGCACATCAAGGCTCTTTCCGACACGGAAAGAAGCAAAACAATGTCGGAGAAAAGACGGGAGATATTTCTCTGAAAGCTGCTTTTTACACAGCGATACAGGACGATTGTGAGATCATCTAAATTCAACCATAATTTACTATACTCAAACTTCGCACTTGAATAAGTGCCTATGCCCCTTGAAAATTCAATAAAAACTGGCAATAAAATAGCATGAAACACTCTGTTTTTGGTATAATTGAATTGTCCAGAAACAACATACCAGCGGAGGCTCATGCTATGAATAACAGTATAACACAAGACAACCAGAATGATAACCAGATTTCTAAAACCATCAAAAGATTTTTCGCCAGATTCCATGTGGCGTCTGCCCTGAAAACGGCGGGCGCTTATCATAAGAAAGGTACACCTGTGACACAGATTTTTCAGTATCTGTTCCTTCTGATCTTTTCAAACAGAAGCATGTACATGAATCTGCTGTCGGGAAGAAATACGCCGGCTTTTGCTAAAGATACGGTATACCGCTTTATGAAATCAACACAGATCAACTGGATCAGGTTCACAACGATACTTGCATCAAGAATTATCAAGGATGCCGTTGTCCCACTAAATAACGCAGACAGGGAAAATGTTCTCTGCATTGATGATTCTATGTTTGAAAGAAACCGCTCCAAGAAAGTGGAACTCCTTGCAAAAACTTACGACCATGCAAAGCATGCTTATAAGTTTGGGTTCCGTATGCTGACCCTGGGATGGACTGACGGAAGTACGTTTCTTCCAGTCAACAGCATCCTTTTATCCACGGATAATAAGAAAAACCGTGTGAATGAAGCCGTCAGCCTTGATAAAAGGACCATCGGTTATAAGCGCCGCAAGCTTTCCATGACCAAAGGGACGGAAGCTATGTTAGAACTTCTGAAAGCCGCTAAAACAACAGGGATTCCTGCCAAATATGTCCTCTTTGACAGCTGGTTTTCTTCTCCCAAATCGCTTCATGCTGTAAAAAATCTTGGCTATGAAGTGATTGGAATGATTAAGAAAACCCCGAAAATGTTCTTCCGATACAATGGAGAAGAACTCTCCCTTATCGATATCTACAAGAGGAACAAAAAACGCAGGGGACGTTCCAAATACCTCTTATCAGTGGATGTGGAAGCCATCAAAGATGGGAAAGCGGTTCCGGCCAGGGTTGTATATGTCCGCAACAGGAATAAGCGCAAGGAATACCTCTGCCTTATCACAACAGATACATCCTTATGTGAAGATGAAATCATCCGCCTTTATGGAAAACGCTGGGATATCGAAGTATTCTTCAAAGTCTGCAAGAGTTATCTCAGGCTCAGCAAAGAATGCCAATGCCTTTCTTTTGATGCAATGACCGCCCATACGGCAGTTGTTTTTACCAGGTATATGATGCTGTCCATCGAAAACAGGGAATCAAACGACAGCCGCTCACTTGGAGAACTGTTTCTGTACTTTTCTGACGAAATGTCTGACATCACATGGATGCAGGCATTTCAAATGCTGCTTCAAATGTTCCGGAAACTTTTAGAGGAACACTGTGATCTTGTTGATGAAAAGATAGATGAACTGGTTGACACTTTTATCAGCACCCTGCCATCCCTGCTACAATCCCAATTAATAGCAGCATAGTGTTCCAAAAGGCTGTTCTTTGATAATTAAATTATTGCCAGATATTGAATTTTCAAGGTGCATAGCTAAAATCCATGTGCGAAGTTTGAGTTACTATATAAACAAAACTATTTAAACAAAGGAGAACCGTGACATGGAACACAACATCTATCTCTATATCCTTGTGATGGCAGGCGTGACCTACCTGATCCGCATGCTTCCGCTCGCACTGTCCCAAAAGGAGATCACCAACATCCACATCAGATCTTTTTTGTACTATGTACCGTACGCCTGCCTCGCCGCCATGACTTTTCCGGCGATCCTCCACGCCACCGCAAGCATATACTCCGCGCTTGCAGGACTTGTTGTCGCCGTCATCGCAGCGTACAAAGGCAGGAGCCTGCTCACCGTCGCCCTGCTCGCGTGCGCGGCTGTGTTTGTCGCGGAGCGGATCCTGCCTTTTTTGCCCTGAACCAAACATGATTCTATTCCATATTCTATTCTGTTTGCGCCATCCTGACGTCAGCGTATCGGCAGAAGGATCTCTGTGGCAAACACCCCCTCCTCCGACTGGCGGTCCAGAAAGCCGCCGTACTTTTCCACGATCCGATCCACTCGCTGCAGACCCAAACCATGAAATCCCGGCTCCCTCTTGGTGCTCACAAACAGCTCCCCGTGCCTTGCGGCTCTTCCCTGCATCCCGTTCATGACGGAGATGTAGAACTGTTCCTGCAGGATGTCCATATAGATCTTGATGAAGCGCCCCTCATCCTCCGAGACCTTCTGACATGCCTCAATGGCGTTGTCCAGCAGGTTTCCCAGGAGTACGCACAGTTCCGTGTCCGTGATCCGCATCTGTGCCGGCACATGGGCTGTCACCTCTGTCCGGATCTGATATTCCCGCATCAGGGACAGCTTGCTGTTTAAGATCGCATCCGCCATGAGATTTCCTGTCTTTATGATCTGGTCGATCTCATAGAGACTCTCGTCAAGTTCCTTGAGATACACCGCCAGTTCTTCATATTTTTCCAGTTCCAGATACGAGCCTGCCGCCTGAATGTGGTTGTGGTAGTCATGGCGCCACGCCCGCATGGTGCGGTACATATTCTCCACTTCCTCATAGTGACGGTTTACCAGATCGCTCTGGAAGCTTTCCGTCCGCCTGTCGATCAGGCGGGGGATCCACACAAAAGCTGCTGCAAGCCCCGAGAGCAGCAGCAAGGCGAGAAAAAGCGTCAGCATAATCCATATCCTTTCAGCACAGCAAAGTCTCCAGACTGCCGGAACGATCCGCTATCCCTCCCGGCGGAACAGGCGGATAAACGCGCGGTTCAGCTCCTGGTACTGTGCCCTGCTCACGGGAACAAAGCTTCCCCCCGCAAGGGCTGCCCTGTCCCGTCCGACCGCTGTGACCTGCGCCAGATTCACCAGATAGGAGCGGTGGGTGCGAAACACCGAAAGCCCCAGAATCTCCAGGTCTTTTTCAATTTCCGATATGCCTTTCTTCACCTGGAAGCACGCTTCCGGCGTATACAACAGACAGGTGTGACCGAAAGATTCCAGGTAGCGGATCTCTGCGAGCGCCACCCGCTTCTGACCTTCCGGCGTCTCCACCGTCCAGTACCGCTGCCCTCTCCTGCGCCGGACCAGAAAGAGATCCAGCGCCTCCCACAGCTTTTCCCGCCGCAGAGGCTTCAACAGATACCGGAACGCCTCCACCTCATAGCCTTCCGCCAGATAATCCTCATACCCCGTGACGAAAAAGATCCCTGTGTCGAAGTCTGCCGCACGGATCTTTCTGGCGGCACACATACCGTCTGTACCCTGCATCTGGATGTCGAGGAGTACCAGGTCGAAGCTCTTCTGGAAAAAAGCCTGCAGTAGGGACTCCCCGCCGGAATAACAAAGGACAGCCACCTGATACGCCCTGAAAGCCGCCCACTCCCTGATATACTTTTCCAAAAGTTCGCACTCTGCCTGTTCGTCATCACAGACCGCGATCCGCAAAGCCTTCATCCCTCTTGCCCTCCCCTTCCCTGTTGCTTCCTATATCGTACCACATGTACCCGTTTCCTGCAATTCCGGAATCATCGGAAATCATCATCGATCCTTATAATACTTCGCCTGCGCCTCCCACATGCTCCGGTAAAGTCCCTCCTGACCGCACAGCGCGTCATGGCTTCCCCGTTGCACGATATCCCCGTCCTCAAACACCAGGATCTCCCCGGCAAACCGGCAGGCTGAAAGCCTGTGGGAGATAAAGAGCGCCGTCTTATTCCCTATGATCTCATGGAATCTGGTATAGACCTCGTTTTCCGTCACCGGGTCCAGTGCGGCAGTCGGTTCGTCCAGGATCACGAACGGGGCATCTTTGTAAATGGCACGTGCCATGGCAAGCTTCTGCGCCTCCCCGCCGGAGAGCACAAAGCCGTTCTCCGAAAAATCGCGCCCGATCACAGTGTCCAGACCATCCGGCATCCTGGACAGCAGCTCCCCCAGCCCGGCTCTGCCCGCCGCATCCAGCGCCCTCTGCCGGTCCACCCTGTCACTTCCTGCGATGTACGCTCCCATATTTAAGGAAAAGACCTGAAAATCCTGAAACACAACAGAAAACAGCCGCATGTACTCCTCATACCGGTATTTCCGGATATCCACGTCGTTCATCAGGATCGTTCCCTCAGTGGGATCATAGAGACGGCAGAGAAGCTTGACAAAAGTAGTCTTGCCCGAGCCGTTGGGTCCTACCAGCGCGACGCGCTCCCCGATCTCGAAGCGCAGATCCATGTTTTTCAGCACCCACAGCTCCGTTCCCGGGTACTTGAAGGAGACGTTTCTAAACTCGATCAGAAACCGTCCATCCTGCCGCTTCTGCACCGGGATCGTCCCCTTTTTCTTTTTTTCCGGCAGATCCAGATAGGCAAAAAACTCCTCCATCCTTCCCCTGTAGTTGTGCAGATAATCCCAGCTGTAAAGGAGATCCGTGACCGCCTGCACCATCTGCTGGATCCCGCCCGCATAGCGCACGACACTTCCCGGGGCGATCGCTCCCGCATACGCCTGCAGCCCCGTATAGAGATACGTTGCCGCACCCAGCACCGCCGCCCAGAGACTCTGCAGAACGCCCTGCCCCATTCGGATCCCGGAAATCTCCCTGTATACCTTTCTCCCGTTCTCACACATCCTTTCGCCGCATGCCGTCAGCAAATCCTGCTGATGAAACAGACGGATATCCTTTCCCGCCTCAGGATCCAGCACCACCTCTGACATGATGAACGTGTCCAGGCGTTCGTTATCCGCATCATCTCTCCAAATATCATATTCCTGTCGGCTGGCACGACGGGCTGCCCTTCTCATCAGGACTAACCCCGCCGACAACAGCACCGTGATCACAACGGCAGCCATGCGTCCATTTCCAGAGGATATCACCGGCAGCGTGCAGACCGTTACGACGGCAAAGACCAGCTTCAGACAGGCTGTGAGAAAGAGCTCCATCTGCCAGATAAAGATCTCAAAAGCGCTCCCGCCGTGCTTGCGGTATTCCGCCTGTCTTGCCCGGAGCTTCTGCACCTCTTCGTCCTCCATCAGTTCATAATCCATTCCCATGGCCTTTTCCATCATGGGTTCCTCCACCCGGAAGCGCATTGCCCACCAAAGAGTATTTTTATACTTTGCCGTCAGATGCCGCAGCATGCTCACCAATAGTGCAGCCCCGGCTCCCAGAAGCGCCCAGAATACCATTTCCTCAAGGGTTCTTTTTTCATACAGGGCGTCAAGCAGCATGGCCGAGACATAAATACTGATAAATGGATAAACGCCATCCATCACGAGTGTGATCCCCATGACGGACCATTCCGGGCTGTAGGTCAACAGAAGCCGCATAGCCCTCAAATGACTGCGCACATCCTTTCGAAATTCTGATTCTTTATTGTTTATTCCCCGCATATTTCTGCATCCTCCTCCCTGTAATACTGGCTCTGGATCTGATACAGCTCCGCATAGGCACCGCCCCTTTCAAGAAGCGCCTGATGGCTTCCCTCCTCCGTGATCTGTCCCTTTTCCATAAAAAAGATCCTGTCACAGAAACTGGTGCTGGAGAGTCTGTGGGATATGAACACAGAGGTTCTTCCCGCGGACATTTCCCGGTATTTCTCATAAACCTCCTGCTCAGCCAGCGGATCAAGCGCCGCAGTCGGTTCATCCAGAACAAGGATGGACGCTTCCTTATACAGTGCCCTTGCCATCCAGAGCTTCTGCATTTCACCGCCAGACAGATCGACCGCCTGGGCGCAGACCCGCCTTCCCAGAGAAGTGTTCTCCTTTAACGGAAGGCTTTCCACCTTTTCCCAGAGTCCTGCCAGCTTCAGGCACCACCTTACCCGTTCTGGATCCATCCCCGCTTGGTCCATGCCAGACTCCGGTGCGGAAGCCACATTCTGCGCGATACTTAGGGGCAGCAGCTTCACATTCTGAAAGACTGCCGAGATCATCCCGTAATAGGATTCCCTGTCGTACTCCCTCACATTCCGCCTGTTTATCAGGATCTCCCCCTCCGTAGGGTGGTAGAGCCCGCACAAAAGCTTTACCAGCGTCGTCTTTCCTGCGCCGTTTAATCCCACCAGGGCAATCTTCTCCCCAGGACGGATGGTAAAGCTTATGTCTCTTAACGTGGCGTCCTGACTCTCCGGATAGACAAAGCTCACATGCCGGAAAATGATCTCTGCCGCCTGTACACCCTGTGTCTTCTTTTTATCCGAAAACACCTTTTCATCCGAAGACCCCTTATCTGGTGATTGCCGTTTCCCAGAAAAGGCTGTCCCATCCCAGCTGTCCAAAAACTGCCGGAGCCTGCCATAATCCAGATTCAGCCGTCCCACCCGTTCTCCCAAAGCCAGAAGCTGGGAACAGGCCTGTTGGACGCCCGCCACCATGGCCATATACCAGACAAAGTCGGACACAGCCATCTCTCCTTGGACGATCCGGACAATGAGAAATACATACGCACAGCCATCCCGTATAAAATTCAGGACAGACTCCACGCAGTTGGACGCCAGATAAGCATTCTCCCACCGTTTCACATAACCCTCGCTGATCCTTCGCTCCTTTTTCAGAATTCCCAGGATCCATCCTGACAGATCAAAGATCCGTATATCCTTGCCAGCCCGGAGATCAGCGGTCAGCTGCGCCACATAATCCATCTTCCGGTTGGCGGCTTCCGCGAAATGCCGCATCTTCTTGTCATACGCCCTGGCTCTTTTCTGCAAAAACGATGCCGTCAGTGTGGGCAGCAGCACCAGGATCAGGATGCCCGCACTCTGTGTGAGCAGGGTGCTGCCGTACAGCGCCACAGATAAAGCCGCCACCAGGAAATCCTTCCAGATCGTATAACCGTGCCGGAGCTCTGAGTGATGCCTGTAAATAGCGTCATAGGCGGCATACGCCTCATTGTGGAAACGCTCATTCTCCAGAACCTCATAGTCCACAGACAGCCTCTTTTTCATGATGCGCAGGTTATAGAGATCCGGAATCGTACAGGTTCTGGTCTCCACATAAACACTGGTTCCCGCCCGCAGGATACCCACAAGCGCCAGAATTGCCGCCAGAACGAGAAGCCGGCCGAGAAAAAGGGACTGCGCCCACCCGTTTTCCAACCCCGTCAGCACCAGCTTCGGCAGTCCGGCACTAAGATATGGCACCAATACACCGCTGACCACCGCCAGAACAAAACACAAGACCGCCACCGGCTCCCTGACACACATTTCCCGGAAAAAACAGAACATATTTTCCAGAAAGCGATAACTTTTTGCTCTCTTCCTCCCATTTGACATGACTATTTTCAGCCCCCTCTTCACATGACCTCTCGCAATTTCACCCTGCTTATTTTCTCCTGATTTTATCACGCGATCCGGAATAAACGCAATTGTTCTGCACGAATTGCGCTGTGGGCGCACGAAATGGAGACGACGGGAAAAATAAAAAACCCGTGACCATCTGTCCTGTCACAGGTTTTTGCTTTTTATATTCTATTTCCGGTGCCTGCATTACTGGTCAAGCGTTGTGGGTGAGACCTCGCCAAACACGATCATCGCGTCATACATATCCCCCGGCGCAGCATTTATGGTGTAAAATGCCTTCGCAGCCGTCATGACCGTCACATTCATCGAGGTCATCCGCTGTTTGTCTGACAGGATGCTGTCCCAGCCGTCATCCGCTGCCGCCTCCTCGAGATCAATGTAATAATAGTCTTGTTCTGTCCTCCCAGCCAGTGCCGTCAAAGCATTCTGGTTCTCCACCGTCAACTCCTCAAACCCGTCATCCGTCTGGGAATTGAAAGAAGTGACTCCCGCGTCCGTGCCGATGGCGAAGTAGCTATCCCCCAGCTGCTGTGCCAGCAGCCCGCCCAGGCAGTCATAATTTGCAGAATTGACTTTCCCGATATGCCCGTTATGTCCGTTGATGAAAATGACACTTCCATCCCCATGTTCCATAAACCACTGAACTTTTTCCGCCATATGACGATCCCGCACCGCATTATACTCGCGGTCGGATCTGCGGATATCACAGCAGTTATAAATACTGCGGGCGCACTCCCTGGCGATCACAAATGTCTCGTCCCCAAGCATCTCCACAATGCTTTCTCTTGCGCCGTCCACCTCCTGGATCAGCCTCTCCGCCACGGGAAGGCACTGCTCAAACGTCTCCTGACTGATATCATACATATCGGCATCGTTCAAGACGGCAAGGGCATCCCTGTACGCTGCGCCGGCGTCCGGTGCGATCTGTTCCAGCACTCCCAGCACATACTCCTTGCTGCTGTCTGCCCACTGCATATCCATCCCGCAAAAGTGCAGGTCTGCACCCTCCTCGGCAGTTTCATTGTAAGCGCGCATCCACTCGATCAGCGCCTCCATCTCCTCCGTGCGGTAAATGCGGAAACCGATCCGTGCAGCCGCCTCCTTCGCAGTCCCCTCCCCGCCGTGAATATAGTCATCTACCTTCAATGCATTCCCAAAATCACCTTCTATGACAAAAGTCCGGCACCCGTTATGTTCAACCAGCGCCTGAAACACCTCCGCCTTCATCTCCTGGTACTCACTCACACCGTGGCTGGCTTCGCCAAGCCCCACCACCTGCACCTCCTCTGAAACGGCGATCGCGCCCACATCGGTCTGTGCCAGCCCCATATCGGCATCCACTGCACTGCTGCCGCATCCCGCAACAACCGATACGATACAGCCCAAGACCGCTATGCCACACACTGCTTTCTTTCTCATACTAACTCTCCTCCTCATTCGATCCTGCTATCTACTTGAACTGTATACAGCATACCAAAACGAGAGAAAATCAGCCATCGATTCGCCTTACATTTTTGCAGTGTTTCTTACATTATCGTAAGATTGGGGTGATGTTTTGCAAACCTGATGCAGCTTGTTATAAGTCTGCAAATCCTTATTTTTCGGCATTTGCGGGGATTTTACGACAAGCGGTCATTTCACGTAACCTGTTATAAATCCACATATCTTTACACATGATTGGTGTAAAATTGGTGTATAAATCCTTTTTCGTAAGATGAAAATTGGTGTATAAATTTTTTGCCATTTACGCCCTATTTCTGCGCCTTTCAGCCACATTCACAACCTCGCTTACTGCCCGTTCTTCATTCACATGGTTGTAAACATTGTTTGTAATCTGTGTATTGGAATGCCCCATAATATATTGTAAGACTTTAATGTCCATTCCATCCTCCGCATCTCTTGTACAGCCAGTGTGACGCAATGTATGAGCTGAAATCTTATCAATTTTATTCTCCGCTGTCTCATTATACTTTTCAACAGCCTTTTTCAATTCATAATTGAATGATGTTATGTTCAGCAGATTACCTGATTTGGAATAGAACAAAAAATCTTTTTTACCATCTACACAATAATCTTTTCTCAATATAAAATAATATTTGTGCAGTTCACTCAGTACATCATAGACATCATCTGTCATGGGGATTTTTCTTGTATGTGTATTCTTTGTAGAGGTAATATGAAAATCAAAATTGTCCCCGCCGATCTTTTTATATTGCAATTGATGATCTATGGTTATCATTCTGTTCTTCATGTCTATGTCTTCCCATGTCAGTCCCGCAAATTCGCTCACCCGGCACATCGTACCAATCAAAAATGCAACCTTTCTATATATGTCTCTGTCATGCTTATATAGATATGAAAGAAGTCCCTCCTGCTGCTTTCTGGTAAGTGCTTCTCTTTTCTGATGCGTGCCATCAACCACCTCCAAAGCCCTTTTAGTCGGATTGTTTCTGATCAGTTCATTATCAATCGCCATATTGAACACAGATGATAACAACTTATGATAAAAGCTGATGGTTCCATATGAAATATCTTTTCCCTGCAATTGTTCATAAAAATAAGTAATATTTACTTTTCTGATATCCGAAACCTTCATATTGCCAAGTATGCTGTTTGACACATGTTTATTATACATTGCCGTGTAATTGCGAATTGTATTCTCTGTCAGTTTTCTTCCTTTATGTTTTTTATTGGAAATGTAAAACTCAAACATCTCATTCAGGGTAAACTCTGTTCCAAGTCCTGTCATTCCCTGTGACAGCATCAGTTCAATCTCATTTTCTTTCTCCCTGAGTGACTTATCGTCTTTCTTTCCCGCTGGTGTTTTATCTGACGGCAACAGTCTCCAACTATAAATTGAATGTCTTTTCCCTAACACATCTGTATATCTGTACTGATATGACAAGTCCTTTCTCTGGCTTTCACCTACCTTCAATGTCCTGCCCTTATGGTCTTTCCTTCTATCTGCCATATGTATTGCTCCTTTCTAATCAAAAAGAGCCTTAACATGATTATCCATTGTATCACATTAAGCCCCTGTCTGCCATTTATTTTATATTGAAAACTGTTTTTCCACATATTCGTCAAATTTTCTGCGCTTAATTAATCTCTTATTACCTACCCATAATACAAACGGACAGTTATTTCCGCTTGACAGTTCACGAATTTTATTGATACCAATACCTGTATATGCCGCTGCTTCCTCTACTGTTAAATTTGACTTCTCCCAAATCGGAACCTCTTTTACTATGTTACCCAATAAAATTGTCCTCCAATTTATATAAAATTCTCAATAATATATAGAAGGCACCAGCAAGTATTTCAGTGCCTTCATACAAAAATCTGTATTCACTTTTCAATCAATAATAATCTCAGCCAATAATAATTTTTCTAATGATCCAAATAATCTATAATAATCCTACAATAGTTACATACAATAGACAGGGGGATCAATTCCTCCCTGCCTGTACTCAATAATAACAATAAATAATAAGTCAACTAATCCCTAATATACTACAACTACAAGCTACATTTTCTATTTACTATTTACCCAACAATCTACGCAACACCACAGATATGTAGCCCCTTCAAATCTCCCATGGGTTCCTTTACATAAACACTCTGCCCTGGTCTTAATTCAATACCAGGTATACAACATTTTACTGTTCTTTCACTGCCTGTCCTGTCTAGGATCACATAGCCCTTTTTGTTAATTCCTTTGATGATTGATTTGTAAGTACGGTCACAGTTTATCTTTTGCCTTTCAACCGCATATTTAATTGCCTTTAAAATTTCATCTGCTGCACTTTTCATTCTATTTTCACTCTCCTTAATATTCTGACTAATTACTCCGTATACAGGACATTATATAATGTCTCAGTAACAACCTGGACACACTCATTCATTATCTCATTCCCATATGATACAGCAAGTTTTACCATCAATTCAGCACAATTATCTCCTGATCCTTTAATAGAATCCATCAAACGCTCTTTCTTTCCGTTTATATTTGATTCGAATACCTTTTCCCAATTATCATATACAACATCGGTTAATTCTTTCTTTGTCAATTGTCTCATTATATATGTTCTCCTTTTCTATTTGCTACCCTGAATGCAGTCTTTCATGACCACATTCAGAGGCTTTTATATTTATTTAATTTGATTATGGATTAAAGAATTGCTGACTCTTTCTTGATATAGACTGCAAATCCCTCAATAGCTCAGTAGCACATGTCGAATCATTCACATTTGGCAGTGTGACGGAAATATTCTGGTTCACTACAGGCTGTACATTTTTGGTATTATTGACCACATTGTTGTAATTCGTTATCTGGTTAGCCATCTGTTCCATCTGTTTCTGATGGTCATAGAATGAATTGGGTGTCAGCTTCTCCACATTTTGGTCAATGCTATTAAAGTAGGCATTAAACTTCTGGAGCATGTCATACATTCTGTCGCCTGGTTGTAGGGGTCTCGATATTCTACCGTCAGACATGAGGTATTTACCACCGCCGACAGTCCCATCGGCATATGCTTTTCCACGTCCAGAAATATGACCGTTTTTCAAAAGATTTTTGCTTTGTTCCGCATATATTTTCTATAATTCGCTACATTATAGAGAGTATTAAACTCCTCATACTTTCATATGAGACTAGACTATATCTTTGTGTAAATGTTTAATTATAAATAAATTTAGATAATATATCTTCAATATTATCATAGTTCCAATATGGAATTCTTAATAACTCAATATTATGATCTTCACAATATTTATTTTTTATTTTGTCATGTTTTTGAACATATTTGAATATCTCATTTGTTTTATTTTTATTAATATTATTCCAACATGTAGGAATATAATGCTGTTCTCCATCATATTCTATAATTTTGTTAAGGGTTGGTAGAAAGAAGTCAAATGGAAGTGTGTATTTGTCTCTGCATTCTTCGAATCTATATTGTGATATGTATTGTATATTATTCTTTTCAAGAAAACGGCGTACAGTTCTTTCTCCATTGCTTTCAAATTTAGAACAACTTGGACAAAACTGTCCAACATTATCTCTGGTACAAACAAATAAATTGTACGATGTAACAAATTCTTTACCACATTCTCTGCAAATAATTCTTAAATTTTTTGTTGTGGTATCTATGTATTCTTCTGCATTTAATACAGTTGTACCATAATTTTCAATTCGCCTCTTTATTTCTTCTGCTGTTAATTTCTGTTTTTCAATTTTACATTTTGGGCAAGAATGTCCTAACATAAGAGTGTATATTTTTGTTTCATTATTCCCATGTTTCGGACAATTATATATAATTCTGTCATCTGCTGATTTTATGTTTTCAATTGGAGTTATCATAATTAAGTTATTTTCTTCGCATACTTTTAAAGCATTACTATAAAGATATTCTCTTCTTTGAATTAAATTTTCTTCACTCGTTCTTATTTGCCTACAATTTTTACATGCGGTTTTTTCGTGTTTCTTTATAGAATAAGAAAAATCTCTCCATACAGTTTCAATTTCATTATGACAGTAATCACATATAACGTTTACTTTACTATGAGAACCATTACTTAAATCATGGACATCAACATAAAAGACATCATTTAATTTAGTAAAATTGTATCCTTTATCAATATACCATTTTTTATTATTTCTGCTCCATTTCATCTTAATTTTTTGATTTTCTTTTAACACTATTTTCCTTTCATAGTATTAAACATTTACACATTTACCATTTCGGATTGTCAATCGCTTACAATCCTACTCCCATGACGGGATAGTCGTTGAACTTTGCTCTATTCAAGCCTTAGCTGCTGATTATCCATTAAAAAAAGAGCAGGGGATTTAACCTCGCTCTCATACATCTAATTTTTTCTACTTTCGTAACCATCACGTTTAGGCATTTTTCATCCTTGCGTTGTGGTTTAGATATCTTTAGGATTTTCCAGCAATTAGATAAATATTTTTTCATGCATATCACTATACACGATCACTTTGATAAAAATGATTAAAGACGATATCGCCCTTCTTGATAGGGAACATCTCCGCACCATTATCACCAACAGTAAAGAACCGTCCGTTCCTGACTATGATCTCATAGCCGACCTCACCCACAAGGGCTTCCTTTTCGTCAGACTGTACCGCCCAGTTCCCAGATGCCAAAGCCGTTCCCTCTACATGGGCATTACCAGTATACTTTGCATCATACTGTGCGCTGCCCAGATTCATTCCCGAACCCACGATACTCGGCAGGCTTCCATTCGTCTCGATATTTACCCTGATCGTACATTCGACTTCCTTGCCGTCGATCTCGTCAAGTCCTTCGGATATACCTGTCACATGGTCTCTGGCTTCTTCGATCACATCACTGAACTCTTCAAAACGTCCAATAACACCGCTGGATCCACCCTCGCTTTCTCCACCGCCTGTAAGGATCTCCTCGGTCGTGTCCCCAAGTTCTACGATGGAACCGATCAGACTGTCAGCATTCTCGCCTTCACTTCCGCCAGAACCTTGTCCGCTCTCTGATGAACCGCCACCACCAATAGAAGCAGTGACATCGTCAACAGCATCTTTCAGCTGCTCAAACTGACCGATTGCGCCAGTCCCTTCACCTTCGCCGTCTTCACCGCCGCCAGTACCAAGGGCTTCGTCTGTTGCATTCTTGATACCTTCAACAGCACTGATGAGTCCGCCCATGGCAGAACCTTTCCCACCTGCGCCAGCACTCATACTTGGACTGGAAGAGGGTGCCCCTTCACCTGCGGAACCGCCAGACATGCCTCCGCCAGAGATGGCACTTGTAACACCTTCAATGGCTGTCTTGAGGTTGTTGAACTGTGTTATAATACCGTTCCCGTCAGCATCAATGGATATCCCACTCAATGACCGCAGTGTCTCTACAAGGCTGCTCACGGTACTGTTCCCACTGACACCCAAAGCATCAGCTACGGACTTGACCGCCTCCGCAAGACTTGTAAAACATGTGGTGAGCGCATTGAACTTGTCAGCATCAGGGATAGAAGAGAGCGCATCACTAACAGCAGAAGCATTCTCACCCAATTCAGCCGTGTTTGTGCTGAGTGTACCCATGTTTTCAGACATTGCCTTTGTGTTTTCATTTGCATCTGACGTTGCTGTCGAAAGGCTGTCCATACTCTCGGCTGTGTTGTCCATGGAAGCGGCAGTATCAGACATGTCCATGGTGATGAGGGAATCGATATATTCCTGTGTCTTTGCGATATAGCTTTCAAGCTGTTCTGTCGTTGTACCTGCCGTTTCAGCGATCGCAGACTGCATCTGTTCATTACCCGAGTATAAATCTGACAGCATCGCAAGATAGTCGTTCTTGAATGCCTGGAATGTTTCCTCTGACATGTTGACAACATCATCGGCAGTCACGCCGTACTGTGACAGGATCTCCTCCATCTTGCCCTTCATTTCGGCTTCTTCTTTGAGGTCGGCAAGTTCCTCCCAGCGTGACTTTGTTTTGTCAAGGGATTCGATAAGCTTGTCATAGTATGTCTCGGTCTGCTTGATCATGGACTCGAAATAATCATTGGATGCATCCTTCATCTTCTCGATGGCATCTTTCTGTTTTTCAAGTTCGTCAATCTGGTCTTCGAATGCGTCCTTGCGTTCTTCGAGTAAATCTATTTCGTCATTGATAAGCTTGATCTGCTTTTCAAGCCCGCTGATGTACATTTCTTCCTTGATCTCGTCGATCTCTTCCTTTTTGTCCCGCGCACCGGAAGTATCAGCGACATAGTGCATACCTTTTTCTTCACTGTATTGTAGGATGCTGCGCTGATTCATCATACGCTGGAACTCATACTGTGCTTTCTGCAGGTCTAACTGTCTCTGTCGTTCCTCACGCGCTTCTTTGATCCTGTCGATCTCTTCCTGAATGGCATCAGCCTGTTTCTTTTTGGCTTCGATCTCGGCATCTATGGCATCGATCATGTCATTAATACCGTCGATCTGTGCCTCGATCCCTTCAATCTGTGCATCATAGGCATCCTCGGCGGCATCTTTCTGCGCATTGTAGGAATCGACAGCGGAATCCTTCATCTCCTCGTACTTGTCAGCCTGTTTGTCGACGAGCTTGATGATCCCGTTCATTACGTCCTTGTAAAGGGATTCCATGCCCTCGAGATATTCCTGTTCGTACTTTTCAAACTCGTCAATGTATTTCTCACGGTCTTTGAAGTATTTTTCGTATAGGGCACGCAGGTTGTCCAAATACTCCTTTTCCGTGATCTCATTCCTGTCACGCATTCCCTGGAGTTTTTCAAGTTCCTTTTCGAATGCTTCAAGGTATGCATCGGCGGTTTTCTTGCCAGCTTTGGAACCAGCTTTCTTAGCTGAATCTGTCGCTTTTGTAAAATCAACCTTTGGCTCATAGTTGATATTGCTTGCGGCACTGTCAATATAGGATTTTAACATTGCGGCTCTTGCAGTTTTTGCAAGTATCTGTACAGGAGTAATTGTCCCGCTTGCAACTTCCTGATATATCTGTTCTAATTCGGTCAGGTATTGGATCACTTCGCCAGTATATCCGGCATTTTCTGCAAGTGTTTTGAGATTTGCGACTTCACCTGCGGTATTCATTTCCTGCGCATTGCATAATTCTTTGTGGAAAGTAAGCATTGCAATAGCCTGTGTGACATTTTCAGCCGCCACAAATTCATTAGCAAATGCCGCAATCTGTTCATCTGATGCATGTGCCAGATCAAGCCCCGCTTCCTTTAACGCCTCTGTATTGCTGATCAAGGCATCAAATGCTACCAGTTCATTGTTTATCACTCCCAAATCTTCAAGTGCGGCTCTCATAGTGTCGAAATCTTCTGCACCAGATAATGCCGCCTGTGTGATGGAAGTAGCCAGGGAGTCAAATGCATCCTGTACGTCACTGGCTGTTGATTCCGTATTATTCAGTATATTGACAAAATCCTCAAAAGCAGAGTAGTCTACGGACAGCCCTAATTTGGACATTTCGTCCAGTTCAGATTTGATGGAATCAAACGTCGACAGATCCACATCATCAAGACTAAATAATGGTTTGCCGTTATCGTCTGTTGTGAAAATGTCCTTCCATGCCGACTGTAATGAATCAAATGCTGGTTTGAGCTGTGTGTTGAGCTGTTCTACCGTGTCGGTGATGGATAGGGAAACTTTCGACTGATCCAAAATACCATTGACCGTATCCTCGGTTTCATCAGCTAATGCGGCAATCTCATTGAAAAACTCCTTGAATGCGTCTGAACCTTCGCCAGCTATAATCTCACTTTCTTTGATAGCCTGATTGAGTTTTGGGAACTGTTCAAGCATATCTGTGGACGCTAATTCGCCGGATTTATACATGGAAACAAGTTCTTCTTTTGTCTTCTCTATGCCTTCGGTATTGAAGATACTGGACATCTCCATGCTGTTCCATTTGTTAGGATCAGTATACTCGTATATCATCTTCATCGTATCATGAATTGATTCATACGTTTCAATCACGTCTTTATCCAGAGATGTCAGCGGTTCAATCCCTTTTGTCTGTTTTTCGATCGCTTTGTTGTACTCGTCCTCTAAGGCAGTACGTTTATCATGCAGATCTGCGATATTTTCATCAAGTGACTGTGAAAAATCGTTAACAGCATCAATATTGGACTGAACATCTTCTGCAAGCCAGGTCGTGTCTTCACCATTTTTTACAGCATCATCAAACTCTTTTTGTGACTGTTCCAATAATTCCTGTGCACGGATATATGCTGCAATCATACCAAGTACATCATTTGTACTATCAGGTAATGGAAAGTTATCATATGATAGCATTTCTTTTAGGTCATCTTCGGTCTTGTCATATTTGCCATACTGTTTCTGGTAGGCGTCTATGGTTTTTTCAGCTACATCTTTTGAAGCTTTATCTGCACGTCGCTGTTCGATATCCTGCTGAAGAAGCAGTTCCCTTGTAATTGCCTGTAATTCTTCAAGCTGTCCTTTTTCAGCATAAGTGAGCTTGTCTTTGGATAGAAGTTCGTCCATTTTCTTGTTCTGTTCTTCCAACTCTGAATTGATGCTTTCAAGACCGGATTTTGCAGAATCGTATTCTGTAATGGCTTCATTCATTGCTTCGTTTGCTTTTTCTACTCTGTGAATCCAGTTGTCGATTACCGTAACCCCTGCCTGAATCAACTGGAATACTGCCTGTAAAGCAAAACTAAATCCTATTGACATCGCAGAAGTCATTAATACAGTTTTCAGACGTAATGCGTCTGTAGACTGACCTGCGGCATTCAGATACGATCTGTATCCGTTTAATGAAGCTGGTGCGTCTACTGATGTTGTCTGGAGATATGCCCGTAGCTGTTCGTTGTTTTGTACTGTAGCGTTACCAAAATCATCCATATTTGCTGTGCCATCAATTAATCGGTTATTCCAATCTGCCATGGCTGTCGCTGCTTCACGAAAATGATTAGCTTGTGTTTTATAGGCAGTAATATCAAGTCCCATAAAATTACCCTGTAAATCGATCTTGTGGGTACTCTTATTATATATCTGTGTTATTCCGTAATTCTTATTAAGAGCTGACATTGAAGCATTAATCGACGTTAACAAAACAGGTAATGCGCCAACTGTTTCCGTCAGCTTCTCAAATGCCTGAATCGTATTATCAAGGAAAGATACGCCACCTTTAACAGCCGTTTTATTTGTCAGAGTATTCACAAAACTATCCCAACTGTTCTGCAACTGTGCAAGCCGTCCCTCCCATGAATCTGCTGTCTTGTTCGCTTCTTCAAGTGCTGAACCAGCCCCTTGTGAAAACTCTCCAAGCATCTTTTCGTACATATCCCAGCGGCTGAGAAGGGCACTCAGACTGTTAGCATGGTACTTACCCCCGATGTCTGCAATCAAACCCTGCTTTTCTGCACTATTATCTGGTAACGAATTATACACCTCTGCCAGATCCCTAAGAACATCCATTGTATTCCTAAGTGTAGGCACGCCATCTTTCATATATTCAAGTTCAATTCCTAAAGAATGACATCTGTCCTCCACTTTTTTGAGCTGTTCCTCGTCAATAACCTCTCCATCAAATTCGCCTGATACCTGTTTAAGATTAAGAACAATACTTCTAAAAGCACGTCCAATTTCGGAGCCGCTTCTTTTCGTTACTGCAATCATTGTTGCTTCTGCCGCTGTAAGTTCATCAATTGCACCCCCCGTATTTGCAACAAATGAAGCCGACACCCGAGTTGCATCTGCGATATCTGTCAGACTTGCGGAATTTTTGTTCGAAATATAGTTCGCCCCATCAAGAGCGGCATTTAATTTTTCAACACTTCCGCCATATTTATATGCTGCATCAGTTGCTAACAGATAATTATTCGCACTGTCTGCCGTCATATCCCCCGCTGATTGTGCGAGCAGTGATAATTCTGCAAGTTCTTTTGACAGCGTTTCATAACCAGACCGTGCCATCTCCTGAACGCCAAGCAGATAATTTCCTGAAACCTGTCCATACTTGCTCGCAACCTTAAAAGCTTCATCACCCAATTCTTTAAGCTGTTGTTTGGTCATCTCACTCGTCTTACTAATTTCTGTAAGTATCGTGTCATTGGTTTTCAGCGTATTTAAAGACTGACGGAATTTATTGACGGCAGTAAATGCCAGCCCAAAATAATTGCCGATTTTCAGAACATTTCCAAGCATATTTTTGATTCTGTCACTTGTGGAGACTGCCGCGTATCCCGTAGCCCTTACACCCGATGTAAACACCTGGAGCTGGTCTGTTGCATTTCTTAATTCATCCCTGTTAGTAACAGAACTGATTACGCCACGCAGTCTTTCCGCTTCACCCAGCCAGTATGAGGATTCATTGATTTTTGTATTTTTATTGAGAAACGCCGTAAGCTGGTTCAATAGTTTTTCTTTCTTCAAATCAATGTTCACACTGATCGGGCTTCTTTCCACAATCTCCCTTGCCTGTGAAACAGCCCTCCTTACCTGTGCGCCCAGCCTTTCACTGTTGCTGTTGATATTAAGCTGAATATCCCTTGCAGACACATTCCGCAGTGCATTATTGATTTCGCGGTTTAACTGCCGGTTATCAATCCTTGCCTGTAGCCTGACCTGCCTTAACTGCGCTTCCATTTCCCTTATTGTCTGGTTCAGCTCGGTCTTGGTTTTCCCTTTTGTCAGGACACCCACAAGTTTAATCTTGTTAATGACCT
>ERZ808054.635-NODE-635-length-29070-cov-6.568448_pt1 | contig 29070 bp, 34 predicted proteins | sample MGYA00380201_ERZ808054 | MGnify/ENA primary metagenome ERZ808054 (study PRJEB31490, sample SAMN06133419) | mouse gut metagenome | isolation source: Z5_2 | host: mice | place: China: Chengdu | collected 2015-05 ...
GGTGGCTCTAAAGTGTTAAAATCCGAGGTGGCTCTCAAGCGATAAAACGGTGGCTCCGAAGCGTTAGAATATTCAGTATTATGTGATCTGCCGCAAAAGTTACAAATAACTTCGTAAAAATTACAAGACTGGTTCGCTTCCTGGTTGCTGTGCTATATTTATATGAAAAAGAAATGGAGGCAGTAGTGATGAAGAAAACCAACTATTATTTCAAAAACCATGCAAATTTAATTGCTAGTCTGGCAATGGCATTTTGTGTTATGGCGGCAAACAGCCGCTGTGTATGTATTTACCACCAGCCTAAGATGCCTGATGGACTGCAGAAATTGAAGAAGGGCTGAGATGGAGACGCTGGCTGATTTTTTGACAAATTACATAGTGAAGAAAAGAGCCATTTCCAAAGAAGATTATGAGATTTACCATTATGGACTACAGACAGGTCTGGAAATGCTCATCTGTATGGCTGTCTGCTTTTTTATGGCTGTACAGATGGGCATGATGGTACAGTGTATGATCTTCTTTCTGGTGTTCTTTTCGCTCCGTTCCTTTTTAGGCGGACTGCATATGAACAGTTTCATGGCATGTTTTTTTCTTTCATGCACTGTATTATACCTGACCCTTTTGCTTGTTAAATATTGTCCGTTGTCTTCCCGTATGGCAGTATTGGTCTTAGCTTGTGAAACAGTAACAGTCTGTTTTTCAAAACCAGTGGAAAATAGCAATCGCCCTGTGAGTGAAAGAGAGAAAAAGGAATTCTTGGATAAAATCTATAAAATCTTGATTCTTTTATGGGTTTTGATTGTATTTTGCTGTGCATTGGGATGGAGCAGATGTCTGACCACAGTAGGTTACACTTTAGGGGTTATCATTATTTCCATGTATATAGAAAAAGTAAAAACGAGGCTGAAGAGGGGAAAGGCAGAAAGTGTGTGAGGATATTACTGGTAAGCGAGGATCAGGAAGTATGCAGACAGATCTTCAGAGTGGTCGGCAAGTCGGCAGAGTTAGCGGTTTTATCCTTTGCTGATATCGGGCAAGAAAAAGAATTGCAGTATGATATGCTGATCGTGGACTTCGATAGGGTAAAGGTAAAAGAAAGGGAATTTAAAATCATACTGGAAATGAATTGTATGACAAAGAAGCCCATATTGGTACTCTTGGAACAGAGCAGCATAGCGGATCAGTTTGAAGTATTATCAATGGGTGCGCTGGATTTCCTTGAGCGTCCGGCAGAAGATGAAGTTTATAGACAAAAGTTAAAGGAACTTTATCAATGGACGTGGTATTATGGCTGGAAAAAAGAGGAAGTATAACGTAGAACATGATAAAATTTATGCGGAAACCTTGGAACAACAGCAGATAGAAGTAATGCAGAGTGTGATAGATGGGTTAAGGTAGAATCTGATTTGGCAGAGCAGGATTTGGAGTTTGCTGCTGACTATATTGCATTTGATTTAAAAAATTCTTTTGTGGGAGTCAATACAGTACAAGGTATCCGTAAACAAATAAACAAACTACAGAATTTTCCAGAGCGTAATGAGTTAGATGATGATCCAGTGTTATTGGGTCTGGGTGTCCGTATGGATTATTATAAGAATTACAAAATTTATTATGTGGTATAAGACAAGTTGGTAATAATTGTAAGGATTTTACGTATACTGGTGGACAGTGGAGCGGGTTATATCGGACATTTGGAATGAAAGATTAAGCTGCGGTGTTTATTGATAGAATTTGATAGATAAATTCAGGGCATGGCGGATAGCCATGTCTTTATTATTTCACGAATTCTAAAGTTAATATCTGGTGATGTAAAGGCTTATGATTGTATTATTAGAAGGGTGTAATATATTGATAATATGAATATATGTTGACATATTAATATAACTGTTTTTAGGTAAATGTGGTATACTATGATAACAGAAATGTTTCCAAGGAGGCTATCAAAAGAGGCGGTATGATAGATTTGAATGAAGGAGGATACACATGATTGTTTATTTTTCAAATATCAGAAGGAGTTTACTAAGAATATAGAAGGAGAGCAAAACATTGAGAAATGATATAATAATACGTCCAGAAACACATAAAGATTATAAACAGATAATTTCACTAATTTTACGTTCATTTAGTGAAGGGACAGATTATTCTGATGGAACAGATATTGTTGCTTTAGTGGAAGAGATAAGGGATTCAAAATATTATATTCCTGAGTTATCATTTGTTGCTGAAACAGATAGGAGAATAGTAGGTTATTTTATGTTTTCAAGATTCCCGTTATCTTCCACACCAAATGGGACACATATTGATGATGAGCAGGAAAGCAACATCGTTATGCTTGCACCAGTGGCTGTTCATGCAGACTATTTTCATCAAGGAATTGGTTCTGCAATGATTACCCAAGGGATTGAAAAAGTCAAAAATGCAGGATATCAAGGGATTACGGTTGAGGGTGACTATCATTTTTACAATCGTGTTGGCTTTAAAACGTCCTCAGAGTTTAATATTAAACCAACGAGTGGAATACCAATGAATGAGCCACGTTGCATGATGTGCCAGGAAACTTATGCAGGAGCATTGAAAAATGTACAGGGATATGTTGTCTATGATATGTATTTCAATGTCTGAAACAAGTTCGTAGATTAGCAGAAATTCCAGTTTATCAACAACACTACCCAAAAAGGCAGCCGCCCCGTCAAAGCGTCTGCCTTTTCCTGTCCCAGTCCTCCTACTCGCCCCTGAAAACCTCTGCCATCATCTTTGCCCCTAGCTTAAAACCGTTAATGAACATTTCCGAGAACTCAAACGGGATTACGGCAAGAAATAGAGTGTTTAGGTTAAATTTATCCTAAAATGTAGTATATACTATTATTACAGACAAGAGGAAGGGAAGTGTGTGTTATGCATATTGATTTAAAGAACTTAGTATCTATTTCAGAAGCAAACCAAAATTTTTCAAAGGTTGCGAGGATGGTGGATGAGAATGGGGCTGCTGTGATACTAAAGAATAATTCACCCCGATATGTTTTGATTGATTACAGCAAATTACAGGAAGATACGGACGCAGATAATGAAGCATTTGAGGCTGTTGCGGCTCGCATATTGCAAAAGCATAAGAAAGCGTTTGAGGAATTGGCAAAATGATTTTATTGAATAAGGAACAGATTAAATATCTCCATAGCAAGATGATACAAGAAACTGGAAGAAGTAATGGGATAAGTGATGAAGGCTTGTTGGATTCTGCATTGTCAGTACCTTTTCAATCTTTTGGAGGGATGGAATTTTATCCGTCCATGATTGGAAAAGCAGCCAGATTGTGTTAGGTTTGGGGATTGCATCTGGAAAAATTGAAGAAAAGGATATTAGCATTTGGATTGTGAAGCATAATAGAGGAGAATGAGTTGGCAAATATTGGGGAAAAGGGTTACAACTTGTAACCTGATTTGTTAGCATATAATTATATTGCTATATCAATAAGGATGAAAATAATGAGTGAGTTTAGAGAAGTTTTAAATGAACAATTGCAGGATGATGAGTTTAGAGAACAGTGGGAGGATGGTAAAGGAAAGCAGCATTACCGGAACTTTCAAGGCTTTCTGCAATTATGCAGGCGTGGAATATAAACCATCCCACACATGCAGAAGAAGCTACGTGACGAACTGCCTGGATAAAGGCATGAAGCTTGCATTAGTTTCAAAAAAATATAGGATATATGAACAAACGCCTATGGCTTATTGTAACAAACACCTGCGGCTTATTGTAACAAACACCTGCGGCTTATTGTAACAAACACCTGCGGCTTATTGCCCCAAGAACACAACCTTAAACACCTATTATAAGTGCAAAAATGATTACGAAAACAATCTGGCTATACAGAATGAAACCTTTAAAATATATGATTTCGATTTTGGCGGTGGGCAAGTGGAGACGATGTTTGCATAATGTTATCAAAAGGATTGACGGCAATAGCGACGTGAATCAATAGATTTTTTGCTGATATGACAGAAAATAAGAACATATGTTTAGTGGTGACGTTTAGAGAGAAATTCATGAAGAAAGCGCCTAAAATACTGGCATTGCGGACACTAGAGCAAACATTATGTAAAACCGTAGAAAACCCGGAAACCTTGATAAACACTGGCTTTTGCGCGCCCTTTTAAGGGCGTGGTAACAACTTGGCAACACCCAAAATCGCCCCAAAATGAAGCTTAAAACAAAGCGGAAGCCCCTAAAACTGTGGCTTCCGCAGTCCTAAAGGCTTCCTTAGGGGAGGATAATCCACCCCAAGGGGAGGATAAGTATTTTTCTTATCTTTCGCTATGCAATACAGACTTTCCATCTGTATTCAGGTTTTAAAACCTGTCTTCGTCAATGGAGGGGGATCCATTGACTACTCTTATTATTGACGGGTTTAAAAAGTTTATTCATGATAAATAAAAAAATTTACTTTTTTTAAAAAGTGGTATATACTATCGTTAGTTTAAGCGTTTGGTTCTTTTTTAAACGGACAAGCGGGAAATCTGGAAAGAGATATAGAACGATAATTGGACAAGAGGTGGTATAAGAGATGGCATTATTAAAAAAATGGAAAGAAATGGCATATTCGGAGACAGCAAATAAAGGCGATCTGCAGAGGTTATGGGCTGATTATTTCGAGAAGGAAAAAGAAATTTATGCGGAATTATTAAAGAAACCGGAAGATGTGGCAGAAGGAACCGTAAAGGAACTGGCAGAAAAATTCGGCGTGGATATCATGACGATGACCGGATTTCTGGACGGTATTAACGATAGCCTGAAGGAAGCAAATCCTATCGAAGAAATGGAAGAGGATACAAAGGTTCAGCTTGGCTTCGATAAAGAACTTCTTTATAAAAATATGGTGGCCGCAGGAGCGGACTGGCTGTATGGTTTGGAAGAATGGAACGATATTTTTGATGAGGAAACACAAAAAGCTCTTTATAAAGAACAAAAGTCGTCTACTACGATCGTGAAGGGGGATAAAGTCTACCCTAACGATCCTTGTCCATGCGGAAGCGGCAAGAAATATAAAAAATGCTGCGGCAGGAACCAGTAAGGCGGTTGCACATGGAAAGCAGAGTTGAAAAAGCGGTACAAACTTTTGAATCCGGTTTCGGCTGTGCCCAGTCTGTTTTTTCCACCTATGCGGATCTGTTCGGGATGGACAGGGAAACGGCCCTGAAGCTGGCAAGCCCCATGGGAGGCGGCATCGGGCGGATGCGCGAGGTATGCGGCGCAGTTTCTGCCATGGCATTGCTGGCGGGGCTGAAGGATGGAAATACCGATCCTGAGAATGAAGAAGGAAAGGAAAGGATATATGCCATCGTTCGGGAGATGAGCGACAGGTTCAAGGAAAAAAACGGAACGATCATCTGTCGGGAACTGTTGGGAATACTGGAAAGAGAGCAGAGCGCCAGGCCGGAGAAGCGGACGAAGGAATATTATGCGAGCCGGCCTTGCAGCAGAATGGTCGCCAGCGCGGCGGAGATTTTGGAAGAAGTATTGTTGAAAAATATGGATTGAACGTTGCAACGGATATTGATTCATTGCAAATTGCAAAAATTTACTCTTTACATATTTGCAAAAATGTCATAGAATAACGAAAGAAGCATAATCTGAAAGCTTTGAAGAGATGAGTAAGATGCCAGAGGGTTCCAGAGAGAGATACCGTCGGCGGGGTCAAATGCCAACAGATGAAAGATGCATATGTGTCTGGAGCGTGGTATTTGTTTTCCCGGCCGGAGGCTGGAAGTATCTTAACCGGATGCATCCGAAGACCAGCTCTGAGCGGCCCTAATCCGGCCCGGCGGTCCCCGTTACCGGCCTAATGAAGTGGTTCTGTGTATGGAAGAAAAGAAAGATATGTTATCTTCATATATTATCTTCCATTGGCAGGGCAATAAGGGTGGAACCGCGTAATTGATGAAAATACGTCCCTTACATTGTACGAGCGATCTGCGGGCAATGTGAGGGATTTTTTATGCGCAGATCCGTGTAAGGAAAGTACGGATCGCGCGGCGTGCAGGGAAGGAACCCTGCACGAATAAAGGGCAGATTCGTGCAAAGAAAGCAAAGATAATAGTAAAAAAGAAGAATAGGAGGAAGAAAAAATGCAGGAAAAATGGAAAGAATTACAGGTGATTTTAGAGGAAATGAAAACGATAAAGAAAAGAGAGTATTTTCTGATGCTGGCGGTGTGCGTGCTTTCCGGACTGGTAGTTGGTATGCTGGTTTCGCCGAGGAAACAGGTTATGGTAGGTAGCAATAATGGAAACAATAACCGCAGCGGCAAAGGAGGATGCGGGGAGTGCGATTGCGAAGAAGGGGATTATGATTGGGAAGACTGAATTTTCAAAAGCCGGAAAAAGGCGGGGAAATCGGTGAAAGGAGAAAAGAAGGATGATTATTACATTAAAAGACGGAAGTGAAAAAGAGTATGCGTCGCCCATGAGCGTGATCGATATCGCGTCGGATATCAGCGAAGGGCTGGCAAGGGCGGCCTGTGCGGGAGAAATAGACGGGAAAGTGGTGGATCTTCGGACGGTGGTAGACGGTGACTGCCAGCTTAATATATTGACGGCTAACGATAAACAGGGAGTTCAGGTGGTGAGACATACGGCTTCCCATGTGCTGGCGGAGGCAGTAAAGAGGCTTTATCCCGATGCGAAGCTGGCGATCGGCCCGAGTATTGATACCGGATTTTATTACGATTTTGAACATGACCCTTTTTCCAGGGAAGATTTGGACCGACTGGAAGCGGAAATGAAAAAAATAATCAAAGAAGGGAAAAAACTGGAGAAATTTACTCTGCCCAGGGAAGAAGCCATGAAGTTTATGGAGGAAAAGGGCGAGCCTTACAAAGTGGAATTGATCCGGGATTTGCCGGAGGATGCGGTGATTTCCTTTTATCAGCAGGGGGACTTTGTGGATCTTTGCGCCGGCCCCCACTTGATGAGTACCAAAGGGATCAAAGCGTTTAAACTGATCTCCTCTTCAGGCGCTTATTGGAGAGGGAATTCGGATAACACTATGCTGCAAAGGATCTATGGTACTGCGTTTAACAAAAAAGAGGAATTGGCAGAATATTTGGAATATCTGGAAAACATTAAAAAGAGAGACCATAACAAGCTCGGCAGGGAGATGGAATTGTTCGCTACGGTGGATGTAATCGGCCAGGGGCTTCCGCTGCTGATGCCCAAAGGGGCAAAAATGATCCAGACGATGCAGCGCTGGATTGAAGATGAAGAAGAAAAGAGAGGATATATGAGGACGAAGACTCCTCTGATGGCCAAAAAGGATTTGTATATCATTTCCGACCACTGGGATCATTATAAAGAAGGGATGTTCGTGCTTGGCGATGAAGCGGATGAAAAATCGGAAGTATTCGCCCTGCGCCCTATGACCTGTCCGTTCCAATATTATGTCTATAAGCAGAGCCAGAAATCATACAGGGATTTGCCGTGCCGTTACGGAGAGACTTCTACTATGTTCCGAAACGAAGATTCCGGCGAAATGCATGGACTGACTCGTGTACGCCAGTTTACGATTTCCGAGGGGCATCTGATCGTGCGCCCGGATCAGATTGAGGAAGAGTTCAGAGGCTGCGTGGATCTGGCGAAATATTGCATGACGACGCTGGGACTCCAGGACGACGTAACCTACCGTTTGTCTCTGTGGGATGCGAACAACCAGGATCATTATCTCGGGACGGAGCAGCAGTGGAACGAAGTGCAGGATATGATGCGGGCGATCCTGAATCATATCGGCATTGAGTATACCGAGGAAGAAGGAGAAGCGGCATTTTACGGGCCGAAACTGGATATTCAGGCGAAAAATGTATATGGCAAGGAAGACACGATGATTACGATCCAGCTGGATATGTTCCTGGCGGAACGTTTTGACATGACTTATGTGGACAGCGACGGAGAAAAGAAACGGCCTTACATTATTCACAGAACTTCGATGGGATGCTATGAAAGGACGCTGGCATGGCTGATCGAAAAATACGAAGGCAAATTCCCTACATGGCTTTGCCCGGAACAGGTAAGAGTACTTCCGATTTCGGAGAAATATGAAAATTATGCGAAGGAAGTGGAAAAGGAATTAAAGGAGAACGGCATATTGACTACAGTGGATAACCGTTCCGAAAAAATCGGCTTTAAGATTCGGGAGGCAAGACTGGCCAAACTGTCTTATATGCTTATTATAGGACAGAAAGAGGAAGAGGATAAGACCGTTTCGGTCAGAAGCCGTTTCGCAGGAGACGAAGGAGTAAAACCTTTGGATGAATTTATCGGACAGATTTGCAAAGAGATCAGGACGAAGGAAATTCGGAAGGAAGAGGCGGCTGATTAGTGTGGAAAGAAGTTCGAATTGCTTTAGCAATTTAAGCTCACGCCAGAGGGCGTTTCGCTAAGAACTTCCAAGTTCCACACATTGATGGTTTGTGCCGCCAGGAGGCGGCGTGGAGGTTGGCATGAAGCGACGGACATACGAAGATTGGTTCGGGATAGCTTTTTTTGCAGCGGCCTGTGGAATGCTGGTTCTTTCGGCAAGGCTTTGCTTTGCCGACGGGATATGGTATGACGAGTTATTCACGATGGGGCTGACGGAAAGAAGTTTCGGGGAACTGACAGCGTTTACGGCAAGAGATGTGCATCCGCCTGTTTATTATTATTTCGTGAAAATGGTGAGAGGAATCGTGCAGGGAGGGAACGGCATTGTGATCGGCAAGCTATGTTCCATTCTTCCTCTGGCCGGTTTATTCGCATATGCCGCAACAATGGTGCGGCGGCGTTTTGGCTGGCTGTGTGCCGGCCTGTTTGCGTTCGGCATAATGGCGATGCCAAGTTTGTCCCAGTATACGGTGGAAATCAGGATGTATACATTAGCCATGTTTTTTGTAACCGCTGCCTTCCTTCACGCTTTTGAGATCGTCTGCGGAGGCGGGGATAGCGGGGAAAGCAGGAAGAAAGACTGGATTTGCCTGGCAGTTTACGGGATTATGGCGGCTTACACCCACTACTTTGCCGGTGCGGCAGCGGCGATGATTTACTTGTTTCTTTTTGTCTTTCTTATGATAAGAAAGGCTTCGAAAAAAGAAAAAAGAAACTGGTTTTTCTGTGTTCTTGCGTCTGTAGCTGCTTATCTTCCATGGATGGCCGTTGTCATCCGGCAGATGGCCCAGGTAAAGGAGAATTATTGGATATTGCCGTTGACGTGGAGAACCTTCGGTTCCTGCGTGAAATTCCTGATGAAGCCTCCTTTTGGCAGCGGAACCTTTCAGGTCGCGGCGGCGGTGGCGCTTTTTGCCGCTTATACGGGTTTGATGTTTTATAGTTTGTGGAAGAGCCGGAAAAGGCCGGAAGAAGTCTTTCTGATCGTGGCCGGTACCGGCGTCCTTGCAGGAGTGGTGCTTTTTGGGTTTGCAGCTTCGTTTCTGCTGCGTCCTGTTTTTATCGTCCGGTATATGGTTCCGGCGGCGGGGTGTTTCTGGTTTTCCTTTGCTTTTTGTGCCAGCAGTGCGGCCAAAAACAGAAAAATTTTTCTTCCGGTCTTGGCAGCAATATTTTTATTGGGAATCGGCGATTACCGCTGGTTCCGCAATGATGAGACATGGCGCAGGGTGCGCATGGAAGAGGTGGAGGAAGCGATGGGGCAGATCGCACCGGAGGACGTGGTGATCACCCAGTTTAACCAGGTACAGGGTGTGACGGGTTATTATCTGGAAAACGATATCTATCTTTGGAATGCGGAGCCGGAGCCTTTGATTTGCGATATTTTTGAAAATAAATATTTTTCTTTTTCTTCTGCGGATGATATAAAGACCTGGATGGGAGAAGGAAAAAATATCTGGCTGATCGGAAATAAAAACAACGATTTGCTGGAAGAGTGGGAAAAAGAGGGGATTTTTGCCGAAGAGAAGCAGGAAGTTATGCTGGAAGTATATTGGTTTACGCTATACCGGCTGCATTCGGAAGCGCTGGAGGATAAACCATAAAAATTCAGCAATGATAAGGATGTTGTAACAGGAAAAAGAAATAAAAATGTATAAGCTTTATAGTTTTTTGCCATACTGATAGGGAAACATAATATTAAGACAAGGCTGGAAAAATCAGGAGGTTAAACTATGGCTCAATTAGACTGTTCAGTAGATAATTGTATTTATAACAAAGAAGAATGCTGCTGTAAAGGCGATATTATGGTCGGCGGTAAACATGCGGACAAAAAGGACGATACTTGCTGCGAAAGCTTTGCGGAGAAACGGGGCGACTCTTATACAAGCGCTTTGGAACATCCGTGCAAGACGATCAGCATCGACTGCGAAGCCGTAAAATGCGTTTATAACAGCAACTATAAATGCCATGCGGAACATGTGGATATCAAAGGCTGCGGCGCCTGCGACTGCAGGGAAACGGCTTGCGCTACCTTTAAAGAAAGATAAGAAAATGAGAAAAGCGGGTTTGTGATTATGGCGGAGGTCCGGAAAGGAATCCTGGAAACGGGGTTCCTTTTTTGCATCCGCGGCCTTTTCCGGGATTTTAGAATAAATTAAGAGAAATCTGTTTTTGGTACTTGCACATGCCCCCTGTTTTCTCTATAATAAATAGCGGAATAGAGAACAGTGTATTTTGACAGGGAGTTGCAATGAAAAATAAATGGATCATCGTATTGGCAGGAGCCGCAGCAGCGGTGTTGCTTTTCTTCGGGGGAATGTTTGCGGTAAGTACCGTTTTTGCGGCGGAGCAAAAAGCCGCGGCAGACAGCGGCATGTCGGGAACGCAGCTTCACGCGCTGACCGGAATGGAAGCAAAACGGGCATATAAAAAGGAAGTATATGGAGATTTGGGATGTACGGTGGTTCTTCCGGATGGATATGTTCCAAGCGGGGACGTAAAAGGCATGTATTTGGCGGAACGTAATCCGCTGGATTCCTCCAATATTTACTATACCGCATCGGAAAATGTGGACGGCGAAGCTCTGGACCAGATGCTGGGGTCCGAGGAATATAAGAAGCGGATGGAAGAAAAACTGAAAGAAACCTATGGAGAACAAGCAACGGTAGACCGTTTCCAATATACAAAAACGGAAGTGAGTAATTGCCCTGCCCATAAAGTGGAATTGTCCTGTAAGGCGGGCGAAACGGAAATGGAACAACTGATTTATATTATTATTGCCGATAAGGTTTATACGATTACCTATTCCCAGTCGGCGGATGATGAAAGAATGGAAGAATTCCGTAAGAGCGCGGAGACGATACGACTGGTATTTGAAGAAAATCTTTAGAAATTTTACAGAGCTGGCAAGCGCCGCCCCAGGGCATGGGGCGGTTTTTTTGTGCGCAGGGGTGCGTAAGGAAATTAGCAGCTTTGCTGCACGCATCCCGCGCGGCGAGTAGGGAAGATGAATCTTCTCTACTCGATTGTTATGGAGAAATGCATCGTAAAACATATGGCCGGAACAACACTATTTGATGTTCATATATTTTAAACGGAAAGAGAGCCTGTACTTGTTGGGCGTTGTCCCGATATATTTTTTAAAAATGCGGAAGAAATATTTTTCATCCCGGAAACCGCAGTCTTCGCTGATGCTCTTAATGGATAATTCGGTATTGACCAGCATATCCTTTGCAATATTCAGCCGCATCAGATTGATGTAGAGAAGGAGGGAATAGCCCGTGTGCTTTTTGAAGAGCGCCGATAAATAATCGGGGTTATAATTGAACCGTTCCGCTATTTGGGAGATTTTTAGATTTTCCCGGTAATGTCTGCGGATCCATTCGATAATGTTTTCGATAGGATCGTCAGGATTGCTTTTCGGTGCATATTTCGACAGCATTTCTTCGGAAAATTCCAGAAGAAAAGAGTTCAGCGCATAATGGCAATGCACAATAGAAGCATATTTTCCGCGCTTATAAGTATCGAGCAGCTGGGCAAAAAGAAGAGAAGAGCGGCATACGGAGGGAAGGGTGCCGTATGCTGGGATAAAATAGAGTTCGTCTTTTGCCGAAATTTCATGATAAGGGCTCAGGGGGGCATTCAGGGAATGGGAAAAGGGCTGGTTAATGGAAAAAGAGCGTTCCGTGCTTAAGCGGGGATGGGGGAAGCTGAAATGCACCCAATAATAGGATAAATAACCGGAACTCGGCCTGTATCCATAATGAGTCATATTGGGAAAAAGTAAAATAAATTCATTTTCTTTCACTTCATAATTTTTTTCATCCTGCCGGATATAAAGGCATCCTTTCTGTACAAAAATCAGTACATAACAATCCAAATTCCTGCAAACATGGGTAAATCCGTTTTCATTCACTAAATTTCCGCAGGATATAAATCCGGCCGGGGATTCTGCATCCGAAGTAATCATTAACATATAGGAAATGTCCACCTTTTTTCTTATTCTGCCCCTTTTGGAGACTATACGATTAGGGTATCATTTAGCATATAGTTAGTCAATAGAGAGTATGCGTTAAAATCAAATGGCCAGGTGAGAAAACCGTATACAGGAGAACTATGCCCACGTGGATATTTCAGAGAAATCGTAATAAAAAATGAAAGGGAAAAGGAAAAATGGGAAGGAGAAGAAAGTGAAAAACAAGGTTGTATTAGAGTCCTGCCTGGAAGAGATTTATCTTGGAAATCTCGGAACGGTAGAAACGGATCTTATTCTCCCGGCTAAAACAAAGGATGGGATTTCCATTAACTGGCAATCATCGAGGCCGTCCATTTTAGAACACAATGGGAAAGTACACCGGCCGGAAAGCAAGGATGGAAATCAGACAGTGGTATTAAGAGCCGTGGCAGGAGAAGGAAACGCAGTTGTTTCCAAGGAGTACCAGGTTACGATAGTAGCTTTGCCGGTAGAAAGGCTTTTTGTCAGACAGCTCCCGATGGAGTTTGGCAGTAAAATAAATACGCAGTTCAGGCTGCCGGACTGCGCGATATTGGAATTGGAGGACGGGACTGTCAGTTTGCCGGTTCGATGGGAACAGGATGGAATCGTACAGGTAGAAGAAGAAAGAACCTATCGAATAACGGGAAAGCTGGAGGAACAGGAAACAAAACGGTTGAGCTGCGGCGATACATATGAAATAAAATACCGGATACGGAATGCCCCGCCGTTAGTAACGGCTTATGTGACAGGACTGCCGGACGAGTCGTACACGGAGCCTGAGGTTCCTGTCAGGAAAGTCTGTGAAGTGCAAAGATGCCAGGTAAAATTGCAGAAAGATGGCAAGTTTACAGAGGATGTGGACAGAATGTTGGATTATATTTTGTCTTATAAGGCAGATTCCCTGCTTTATAATTTCCGGCAGGCGGCGGGGATTCCCGTTTCCGGTGTAAAGCCGATGCTGGGATGGGAAGCGCCGGAAAGCAATTTGCGGGGGCATACGACAGGGCATTACTTAAGTGCGGTGGCGTTAGCCTATGAGGCTACAAAGGATGAAAGGCTGGAGAAAAAGGCGAAAGAATTGATTGACGGTTTGTATGAAGTACAGCAGAAGTATACAGCCATGTCAGAGGAATATGAGGGATATCTCAGCGCTTATCCGGTCAGCCAATTTTCCGATTTGGAGAAAGGAGCCGTTTATCCGGCCGTTTGGGCACCGTATTATACGCTGCATAAGATTATGGCCGGATTGCTGGATTGCTATAAAGCATTTCAGGAAAAAACAGCGTTGGAAATGGTTTGCCGGATCGGCATATGGGTATACAACCGTCTGGGGAAACTTCCGAAGGAGACGTTGAACAGGATGTGGTCCACTTATATCGCGGGAGAGTTCGGCGGGATAAACGAAACGCTGGCGGAGTTATATCAGATGACGAGGGATGACAGATTCCTGGAAGCGGCGAGATGGTTTGACAACGACGCATTGTTTTATCCTATGTCACGAAACATCGATGTGCTGGGGGGAATTCATGCGAATCAGCATATTCCGCAGATGATCGGCGCGCTCAGGTTGTTTGAGGCAACCGGACAGATAGAATTATTTCATGCGGCGTATTATTTTGAGGCGATGGTCAGGGAGCACCACAGTTATGCGATTGGCGGAGTGGGGAATGCGGAGATGTTCCGCAATGCGGACCGTATAGGAAGCGAGTTGTCTGAAAAAAATGCGGAATCCTGTTGCAGCTATAACATGCTGAAGCTGACGAAAAAAATATTTGAGTATGATCCCTCGCCCGTATATGCGGATTATTATGAACGGGTTCTGCTGAATCATATTTTGGCAAACAGCAATAAACAATATGGGGGCGCTACCACTTATTTTATGGGAATGCAGCCAGGAGTACGGAAAAATTACCGGGCAATGGAGAATACCTGCTGTCATGGCACCGGCCTGGAATCAAAATTCAGATATGGGGAAGGTATTTATTATACAGCTTCCGGAGACGTTTATATTAATTTGTTTTTGAATTCCACGCTCGCATTGGGGAAAGACTTTATTTTGGAACAGGAAATAATGAACGAGGAAAGAAGCCGGATCCACATTGTGGTCAGAGAGGGTGGAAAAGAAGCCAGAACGCTTAAAATCAGGATTCCCGGATGGTGTGACGGTAATTTCGATATTTTGTATGTAAAACATCCGGAAAAAGTACAAGTGAGAAACGGTTATATCGAGATCAATGATAGATGGGAAAAAGATGATCGGATTCATATTCGGTTTTCCTGTTTCCTGCGGGTGGTCCGCCCCAAGGACAGGCCGGAACTGTTTTCCATTTTTTACGGGCCGTTCGTTCTGGCACTGCTGGATGACAGCGAAGAATTTATTCATTTTGATGAGGAACCTGAACAGATGATACAAAAGATCCAACAGAGGGGCGCTTTGGATTTCCGGCTTGGAAAATATGAATGGAAGCCGCTTTATCAGATCGTGGATGAAAAATACCATATTTATATGAAGCATCGGCATAAGGAGCATAGGGATGAATGAAGAAAAATTGTTGGCTGCAGAAAAAATTGAAAAAGAATTTCCCGGTACAAAGGCGCTGAAGGGAGTTTCGGTAGATTTGCGGAAAGGCGAGGTTCATGCGGTCGCCGGAGAAAACGGGGCGGGGAAATCCACATTGATGAACATCCTGTCGGGCGGAATGAGGCAGACGAGCGGAAATATTTATATAGAGGGAAAACCAGTATCCTTTTCAAATACGAAAGAAGCCCAAAAGGCGGGGATCGGTTTGGTGCATCAGGAATTGGCCCTGTTTCCGGAACTGACGGTGGCGGAAAATATTTTTGTAGAGCGTTTGCCGCAAAGGAAAGGCTTTGTTCACAAAGAGGAATTGAACCGGCAGGCGTCCGAAGTGCTGGAGCAGTTTCATTCAGGAATAAAACCGACGCAGCTGGTGGAAGAACTGAGCGTTTCGGAACAGCAGATCGTAGAGATTGCAAAAGTAGTTTCGGAGGAATGCAGGATCATTATTTTTGATGAACCTACTTCCAGCCTGAATGAAGAAGAGGCGTGCCAGTTATTTAAGATCATAGAGGAATTGAAGAAAAAAGGAGTGGGCATTTACTATATCAGCCATAAGCTGTCAGAAATTTTTGAGATCTGCGACCGGATTACGATCCTGAGGGACGGCGAGTATATCGCGACGCACCGGATAGAAGAAACTACGCAGGAAATGGTAGTACAGGAAATGGTTGGACGGGAATTGAGCAGCTTTTATCCTGAAAAAAATTCAAAAACGGAAAAAACGGAATTGTTAAGGGTCGAAGGACTGACGAGGAAATTTGTTTTTGAAGATATCAGCTTTTCCTTGAAAAAAGGAGAAATACTGGGCTTGTGCGGGTTGGTAGGTTCGGGAAGGACGGAAATCGCAAGAGGGCTGTGCGGAATTGACAAGACGGACGGCGGCACGGTCTGGCTGGACGGGGAAAAAATCAATATTAAAAATTATGCCTCGGCCATTCGGAATGGTTTGTGCTATCTTACTGAAAATAGGAAACTGGACGGGCTTTTTCTGGAAATGAATATTGTGGACAATATTTGCGCGTTGCAGTTGGATCATTTTTCACAAAAAGGGATTATGCAGGCAAAGGAAATGAACCGCGTAACGGATGAATTCAAAAAAAGCCTGAACATCAAATACAATGACAAAAAGCAGTTGGTCAACAGCCTGTCCGGCGGCAACCAGCAGAAGATTATGATTGCAAAATTATTGGCTTTGAATCCCAGGATTATTATTCTGGATGAACCCACAAGGGGGATTGATGTGGGATCCAAGTCAGAAATACACAATGTTTTACGGGAATTGTCCGGCCATGGGATAGGCATTATTATGATATCCTCGGAAATGCCGGAAATCGTAGGGGTTTGCGACAGGGTAATCATCATCAGGGAAGGAAGGCTGGTTCATGATATCAGCGGTCATGAGGTGACTCAGAAAAATATCATTGCAGCTATTTCGAAGGAAACAAAAGAAGCAAAGGAGAGGGAATATGCGCAAGTCTAACCAAATTCTGTCAAAAATAAAATCAATGAAGGAACTTACGATTTTATCGATTATTATTGTATTTGTAATCGTAATCTCAGTGAAATCCCCCGTTTTTTTAAGCGCAGACAATATCGTGACGACAGCGATGGGATTATCGACTACAAGCATTGTGGGAATAGGCGTAACCATTGCCTTGATTGGGGGATGTTTTGACCTTTCGGTAGGATCTGTCATGGGACTGGCTTCCGTATTGACCGTACTGTTTGCCCAGAAAGGAATGAATATATGGCTTGCCGTATTATTAAGCTTTCTTATTTGCGGCGCGATCGGGACATTGTCAGGTATCTTGGTTGGTAAGTTCAATTTAAACGGCTTCATTACCACATTTGCCATCTCCCAAATGGCAAGAGGGCTTGTATTTGTTCTGACCGAGGGATTTTCTATCACGCTTCCGGCGGGGAATGAAAGCTTCCGCGTACTTGGCACCGGCGATTTGTTTGGCATACTGCCTGTTATGATAGTAATCTTTTTGGCGATGGCGGTCATTGCGGATTTCTGTGTCAGAAAGACCGCTTTGATCAGGAAAGTATTTTATGTGGGAAGCAGCGAGAAGGCGGCCATCTTATCGGGAATTAATTCAGGCAATGTCAAGATATTCCTTTATATAGGAACCGCGTCGATGTCAGCGATTGCAGGCATTCTGTCCGTATCCCGCTTCGGGGTGGCGACGGCAAATAACGGAAACGGCGTGGATATGATGGTTCTGTCTGCGGCAGTAATCGGCGGGACGAGCTTAGGAGGGGGAAAGGGAACCATACTGGGCACGACATTGGGTATTGTGATGCTCAGTATTATGAACAACGCATTGGTATTGTTTAATATTTCTGTCAACTGGCAAAATTTTGTATCAGGGGCGATTTTACTTATTGCAATTATCATTGATTATATCAGCAACAGACAGCAGACAAAGAGAAGGTAGGAGGACATGGTATGAAAAAAGTATGGAAAAGAATGGCAGCTTTATTGATGGCAGGTATTATGACGGCATCCTTTTGGGGATGCGCGGATCAAAAAACAGGCGGAACGGAAACGCAGGAGGAGAAAGCCGGCGCGGAAACGGCGGCTGAAGAAACGGCGAATGAGGAGAAAGAGTTCTATATGGTCGCTTTTAACTCAGGGTATCCATATTGGAAGCAGGTGTTCCGGGGATTTGAAGACGCAGGAAAGCAATATGGCGTGAAGACGATCCTTGGAGGAAGCACGAAATATGATTTGAACGAGTCTTTGACAGCATTTGAACAGGTGGTTGCCATGAAGCCGGCGGGGATTGCGGTAACGGCGATGGACGCGGAAGCCTATGCGCCTATTATCGATAAGGCGATAGAAGCCGGGATACCGGTAGTTACTTTTGATATTGACAGCCCGAAGAGCAAGCGTATCAGCTATATCGGCACGCAGAACTATGATGCGGGGGCGAATGCGGCCCGCTATATCGGGGAACAGCTTGGAGGAACGGGGAAAGTAGCAGCTATCACAAATAAATCACAGGCTAATATTGTAGAACGCATCAAAGGATTTGAAGAAACGCTGGCAGAAGAGTATCCGGGTATCCAGGTTGTCCAGATTGTGGACAGCGGCGACGACGAAACGGCAGCGGCAAACAATGCGGCAAGTCTGTTGACCAGCCATAAGGACATCGATTATATTCTGGCAACTACTGTAATTGCAAGTTCGGGCGGACAACAGGCGGTTGCGGAAGCAGGGCTGTCAGGAAAGACGAAAATCGTTGCATTTGACATTGACACGGTGACATTGGATGCGATCGGAGCCGGAACGGTAGAAGCTACGATCAGCCAGGCTCCCTGGGTGCAGGGGTATTGGAGTATGGTATATTTGTATCATATTAGTGCGGGGATGATTACCTCAGCGGAAAACTGGCAGGAAAACGGATATCCTTCCTTGCCGGCTACGGCAGATAGCGGTACTGCGATCGTAACAAAAGAAAATTATGAAATTTTTTATACGGAGCAGTAGAAAAAGCCGGGAGGCCACGGAAATCAATTTTTATAAGCGCCCTGGCGGACAAAGCAAAATGGAGCCGGGACGACCGGAACGGGGGCTGACGGGGAGGGGCGGTTTTCTGCTGGAGCTTCCAATCAGATTTCACTAATGAAATGGATATATGGTATTCAACCGGACGAGCCGGAAGCAACGGACATCCTGTCCTGCGCTTCCTGAAACCGCCATCCTGGCGGTTTCGCTCTGTTTATTGACCATTTCATAAGTGAAATGACTGCTTTGTGAAAGCGAGTAAAAAAAGCGTTGACATATGGGGGAAGGGGTGTTATACTTTTTAAGGATTCGAAGATGGTATGCAAAGGTATATGGTCGCGGATCGGATGATTATCAAGCAGAGTATCCACTCTCACCCTGCGGCAAACGGGCTGGCAGGTGTTCATAGGTCAAAGTTCCGTATTATTTTGCGCATACGGTTCTGGGCGTTTTGAAGATAAGTGGATAGCTGTGCTATCCATTTTTTTAGCGTATTATGAGGAGGACAAAGCCATTAGCGATTTATTTATTAACGAGCAGATTAGAGACAAGGAAGTACGTGTGATCGGTGAAGATGGGGAACAGTTGGGTATCATGCCTTCCAGAGAAGCGCTTCGTTTAGCGGAAGAAGCCGGATTGGATCTGGTGAAGATTGCCCCTACTGCAAAGCCGCCTGTCTGCAAGATCGTGGATTACGGAAAGTTCCGCTATGAGCAGGCGAGGAAGGAAAAGGAAGCGAGAAAGAAACAGAAGATTATTGAAATCAAGGAGATCCGTTTGTCTCCTAATATCGATACCAATGATTTGAATACGAAAATAAGCGCGGCCAGGAAGTTCATTAGCAAAGGCGATAAGGTGAAGATCACTCTTCGCTTTCGAGGACGCGAAATGGCACATATGGCAAACAGCAAGCATATTCTGGATGATTTTGCGGAAGCGCTTTCCGATATTGCTTCGATAGAAAAAGCGCCGAAAGTGGAAGGAAGAAGCATGACCATGTTTTTAACTGAAAAGCGTTAGTCCGTACAGTTAAAATAGATAAAAATGAAGAAGTATAGGAGGAATTGTATATGCCTAAAATGAAGACAAGCAGAGCAGCTGCGAAACGTTTTAAAGTAACGGGAACAGGTAAGTTAAAAAGAAACAAAGCTTATAAAAGCCATATCTTAACAAAGAAATCCCCTAAGAGAAAGAGGAATCTTAGAAAATCGACGGTTACAGATAAAACGAACGTTAAGAATATGAAGAAGATTTTACCGTATCTGTAAAAGTAATATTTTATAAGTCGTAAGGAGGAAACAGGACATGGCAAGAATTAAAGGCGGAATGAAAGCCAGAAGAAGACATAACAGAGTATTAAAGCTGGCAAAGGGATACAGAGGTGCGAGGTCAAAACAGTATAGAATAGCGAAACAGGCAGTTATGAGAGCTTTGACTTCTTCCTATGAAGGAAGAAAGCAGAGAAAACGCGAGTTCAGAAAATTGTGGATTACGCGTATCAATGCGGCAGCAAGAATGAACGGCCTTTCTTACAGCAAGTTTATGCATGGTTTGAAGCTTGCGGAAGTGGATATTAACCGTAAGATGCTCTCTGAGATGGCAGTAAATGATGCGGAAGGCTTTAAGGCATTGGCAGAACTGGCAAAAAGTAAAATTGCATAATAAGAGATCAAAATAGAAACTCCGCAAGAATAGAACTTGTGGAGTTTTTACATTTTTTTAATTACTTTTTATGAGGGATTGGGTGTATACTAATACGAGAAAGAAAAGCCGGAGCAGGTTAATAGATGATAAAAAGAAAGAGGGAACAGGAAAATGGCGGTATTGGATGGATTAAAGCCGGAAAAGGTGTTTCGGTATTTTGAGGAGATATGTGCGATTCCCCATGGATCGGGAAATGTGGACGGATTGAGTGATTATCTGGTCGATTTTGCAAAAGAGCGGGGATTGGATTATTTCCAGGATGAATGGAAGAATGTGATTATGATAAAGGACGCTTCGCCGGGATACGAGGAAGCAGAACCGGTGATCCTGCAGGGGCATATGGATATGGTGGCGGTAAAAAAGCCGGGCGCTTCTATCGATATGGCGAAGGATGGGCTGCGTCTTGCCGTGGACGGAGATGATTTGTATGCGGAAGACACGAGCCTGGGCGGGGACGATGGAATTGCGGTGGCTTATGCTATGGCTCTGCTGGATTCGGACGATATACCCCATCCGCGGCTGGAAGTGATCCTGACGGTGGATGAGGAAGTGGGAATGGACGGCGCAAGGGAGCTGGATGTTTCCATGTTGAAAGGAAAACGAATGCTGAACCTGGACTCCGAAGAGGAGGGGATCCTCCTGGCAGGATGTGCGGGGGGCGCAAGGGTGGATTGGACATTGCCTGTGGGCAGGGAAGAGAAGTCGGGAAAGCGCTGCCGGATCACTGTAAAAGGGCTCATGGGCGGACATTCCGGTGCGGAGATCGATAAGGAAAGAGGGAATGCCAATGTCCTTATGGGAAGGCTGCTGTACAGGCTGCATAAGTCCATGGCGATCTATGTGGAAGCGTTGGAGGGAGGACTGGCAGATAATGCGATTCCAAGGGAAGCGACGGTTGTTCTTCTGGCGGAGGCAGAGTGTGGAGATGTTATAAGGGATACGGTGCTGGCAGTGGAAAAAGAATTCCGGCAGGAATTGCAGACAAAGGATCCCGGCGTTTGCATTGAAATAGAAGAACTAGGGGACGGAAAGAGGAATTGCCTGGGGCGTGAAGAGACGGATGGTCTGATTTCCCTTCTGTTTGCCGCTCCAAACGGCGTACAGGCGATGAGCGCCGACGTCAAAGGGCTGGTGGAGACCTCTTTAAACATGGGGATCGTAGATTTGCGGGAGGATCAAGCGGCTGTGCAATTTTCCGTGAGAAGTTCGCTGGAAGGGGCAAAGCGTGTATTGATCGAAAAGCTGGAAAATATAGCGGCTATGGCAGGGGCTGCGCAGGAAGTCAGGGGGGATTACCCGGGCTGGGCCTATCGGAAGGAATCCCCGTTCCGCGATATGGCGGTCAGGGCATTTTGCGATTTATATGGAAAAGAGCCGGAAATACAGGCGATACATGCGGGGCTGGAATGCGGGATACTGTCTTCGAAAATACCGGATCTGGAGTGCATTTCCATCGGGCCGGATATGAAAAATATTCATACGACGGAAGAAAGGCTGAGTATTTCTTCTACGGAGCGTGTATGGAATTATGTGTTGGAAATATTGAAGCGGAAAGAGTAATGCGAAAGTGTTTTTAAATCTTTTACCAAAGAAATGAGGAAAGATATGGATTTGAATAGAAATAATTTAAAGAGGATTAGAGGGCTGATTCTTTTTACGGCGGTGGTGTGTCTGGCAGTTATTAAAATTGACCGTGTGCTGAACGGATTCTTTTTTGTCATAGGGATATTAAAACCTTTTATCTATGGCGCGGTGGCGGCATTTGTACTGAATATTCCCATGAGCGCGATAGAGAAGAGGCTGTTCGGGAATGGAAGAAATTCGAAAATACAGAAGGTAAAAAGGCCGGCGAGCATATTCCTTGCTTTCATATCGGTGATATTGATCATGGTTGTGGTCACTGTAACGGTAGTGCCCCAGCTGACAAAGACGATGATGGAGTTGGGGAATAAGATTCCTTTGTTCCTTAGCAGCCTGGAAGTAACTCTGGAACAGCTTTTGGAGGAGCGCCCCGAATTGGTGGTCATGCTGGAAGAACTTGACTTTGACAGTATAAACTGGAATTCCGTATTAAACGGGATCGTGGATTTTATGAAAAACGGTTTGGGAAATGTGGTAACTTCTACGGTAATGGTGGCATCCACGATTATAGGCGGCGTAGTGAATCTGTTTGTAGCTCTCGTATTTTCTTTCTATATATTGGCGCAGAAGGAAAAGCTGGGTGATCAGTTGAAAAGGGTGATGCACGCATATTTTTCCCAAGGGTTATATGAAAGGGCGTTGGAAGTGGCCTCCCTGGCGAACCGGAATTTTTCGAATTTTATAACGGGGCAGTGCATGGAGGCGGTGATCCTCGGCAGTATGTTCGTAGTATCCATGGCAGTATTCCGTTTTCCTTACGCTCTGTTGGTTGGTGTATTGATCGCTTTTACCGCGCTGATACCGATTGTGGGGGCCTTTATCGGCTGCTTTGTGGGGACTTTCCTTATTATGGTGGACGATCCGATAAAGGCGGCCTGGTTTTTAGTTCTTTTTATTATCCTGCAGCAAGTGGAGGGAAATCTGATCTACCCTCATGTGGTGGGGAATTCGGTCGGACTTCCTTCCATATGGGTATTGGCGGCAGTCACGATCGGCGGCAGTCTGATGGGAGTTGCCGGCATGCTTATTTTTATCCCTATCGTATCTACTATTTACGCTTTGCTGCGCGATGACGTGAATCAGAAGAACGGCAGGAAGAGGAAGGGTGGAAAAAGTGCGGCAGGGCTGTCGAAAAGTGTGGAATGATAAAATTTGATGAAAAATATTTAAAAAAGTAGTTGATTTTATGCCCGAGAACGTATATAATAGTTATTGCGTTTCGGGGTGTGGCTCAGGTGGTAGAGCGCTACTTTAGGGAAGTAGAGGCCGCAAGTTCAAGTCTTGTCACTCCGATAAAAGAAAAGATACTGGAAAGCTTGATTTTTGAAGGCTTTGCGGTATCTTTTTTTGGATTCGCTTATTTAGTATAGATCCATGATAAATTTCCATAAACCGCATCCAAGTGGAATATTAAAGAGATATGTGTTGGATGATTGGAATATTCCGATAAAGCGGTGGGCGTTGGGTATTCAGACTAGTTAAGCTTAAACGAAGCTACAGAGGTATTACAGCAATATTTAACAGACAAATATAAAGCTACAGCGTAAAAAATAGGGATAGAAGAGGTTCATTGCCTCAGCTATCCCTATAAATGTTATATTTTATATAGTGATATTAAAATTGATTGACCGGTGCCGTTTGTTACGACATGCAGCTTGCCAGTGCTTGGAACATATAATGCACAATTCGAGTACCGTATATAGTTTGATGCGTCTAAATTAACCTTCTCAAGAGTATTATTATTATTAACATAAATATAGTCATCAGCATCAAAAGAGGGGGCATATTTACCGCTGCCATTAAAAGAATTTATATTCACATTATTGTCCATGGAATCAATATTCCGCTGTATTTTCTTGTTGAATAGTAGGCCTACCCGATATCCATTATAGACTTGTCCGGCTCTATACGTGCCAATTGTGCAGATGATATTTTCACCAAAGATAAAATTCCTATAATCGGGGAGAAAACTCAGATCATAGATTGCCATATTGCCATAGATTGCCCCTTCTTCATGCCAATTTCCAGTTGATGGATCCTGAACTAATTGCCCAGGGATTGTGATTTCCTTTTCTGTCTGATATAGTAAGTCAGAGACAATCAGTTCTTCACTTCCCAGTCCCCCGCTACCCAATTTTTTTGGTACTGAATCAGCACCTACCACCCATTTACCATTAGAGTCCTCATAAAATCTTAATCCGCCTAATCTGGTATTGATACTGTTTACCAGATTGGTAAGGGACGTAATTAATTGTGACAAACTGTTTTTCACCGATTTGACAAGGGTTACGTCAGCGGCGTACCCAGCGGTCTGATTTTCATTGGTAGTTACGCCTTTGAAGCTTCCCAGTTTGTCCTGTAAGTTTCTTCCGTCGTTAAATTCCACGTCAGAGGCGTGTGTCCAGAAAGAATATCTGTTCCATCGTTTGTTCCCGGGCGTGCTGTCTATGCAGTGCCTGTATTTTCGATTTTTTAAAATAGTTTCATTGATTGGCATTTTTCTTCCTCCTATATCCAAAATTCATTGATATTGATATTGGGTTCCGCATTAGATAAATGATGCGGGCTGTATTTTTCCCAGTTTGATATGTATTCCTGCGTATTTTTGACTTTTGCCTCCAGATAATTCATTAAGTCGGCAGAATAGTGGTGTACTTCATTCTGCTGGCTTAAAAGAATATTTGCGTCTGTGTACCGGCGTTCGTCTATCAGACTGTGGTAGGCATCCATCAAGGGCTGGCCTTTCAAGTCTATATCGCAGAAGTATGTTCTGTCGTCAATCCCTTCCGGGTAAATAGAAACATATGGGTATTGCATGGATCCCTCCTTATTCCCCCAGCCATACGTCGTTGCGGCAGCAGATTTCCGGCTCATTGTTGAAATAGATACATTGATGCTTCTGGATGCCCATAATTTGTACGTTTCGTATCTCTTCTTCGATGGCGTTGATGGTTTCCGCGTCGATGTTGTAATGGGAGAGTATGTTTGCATTTTCGGTTATTTTTTTAGCTGCCAGATCATATAAGCCACGTGCTTTTAAATCGGTGATCTCATTAATTAAGGATGCGACGGAATCGTCGGCATCCTTAAAATGGTGTTGCTGGATTAAGCTGTTGGGGAAATTGCTATATTCGTGGGTATATGATGAGGCATTTTGGATGATAAAATCTGTTTGTGTCATTTTTTATTTCCTTTTCTTTTATATGTATGTTACGGATGATGTACCGCAGTTTCTAAACATATATGTTGTTGTTGCTTTTGCTGTTGACCAGAGGTTTCTATTGGCGTATATTGTTTTCAGATTTTTAGAATCCTGGAACATGCAAGTCATAACTGTTACATTTCTTGTGTCGAAATTTCTTAAATCCAATGATGTTAAAGATGTACATTGATTAAACATGGAATGCATATCCGTTACATTGCTGGTATTAAATCTACTTAAATCTAAATTTTTTAAGGATGTACATCCGCTGAACATAGAAAACATTTTTGTTACGTTCGATGTATCAAAGCTACTTATATCTATCGTTTCAAACGTACAGTAAGAAAACATCTGAGTCATATCTGTTACTTTTTCAGTATTAAAATTTCTTACATCAATTTCCGACAGTGATTTGCATAAATAGAACATAGAGTTCATCGAGGTCACATTGCGAGTATCAAAGTTTGCGATATTTAGAGTTGTCAGTTCTGTGCATCCTGAAAACATATGTTTCATACTTTCCACGTTGCTAGTATCAAAACCGCTCATATTTATAGTTTTTAAAGACGTACAATTACAGAACATCTCTACCATAGTTATCACATTGCTAGTGTTAAAATAGCTTACATCCAAGTTCTTTAACATGTGGCAGTTGAAGAACATTTTGTTCATATTTACTACTTTCCCAGTGTCAAAACCGCTGACATCCAAGGACTCTAAAGCCTGACAAAAACAAAACATTCCTTCCATATTTGTTACATTATTTGTGTCAAAATTATTCCCCAAATTAATAGTTGTTAATTTTCCACAGTTTCCAAACATATATGCCATACTTTTTGTTTCTGATACATTGACATGGTTGCCAAATAGGACAGTTTCCAGATTGGCTTTATTGGCAAACATGTAGTTTTCATACATTGTCTTGGCTTCGCTGCTTGCAATTTTAGTTTTATATACCTTTTCATTAATCCGATAATAATCATAAACAATTACATCAGTATTGTTGTAATTTAAATACTGAACTAGCGTAATTGTATTATTTATATCATCTAATGTATATCGCCATTCAGTATACGCATCAACTGGAGCAACAGCATACGGATCATCTATTTTCTCCCCATCTTTCCCCCATAACTTCACAACACTATTATCTTTGTTTCCCCAAATGGACGATATAGAATGTTTGATTCCTGTGTTGTCTGAATATAGGCAGTCAGTTATGTCGCCAGATAAATTATTTGCTGAATTAAAATATACACTCAAGAAGCTCCCTCCTCCGTTTCATATACGAAACATATGGTATTTTCACTAAGCGACGTAGGTATAGTATTAGAAAAGATAATATTGGGAAGGCTGGATAATTTTGTTTTTTCGTCATTAGAAATCAGTTCTTTTCCTTCTTCCTTATCTACCTTTGTAGATAATGCGATATTCATTTCTGCTTTTGTCGCATAATTATCATTTGGATTGCTTCTGTCAGAATCCACCCATTCAACGCCGTTAGCTGTCATGCCGATGACCTGCCCGACATCTCCACCATTGGGTATGTGGATTTGAGTGTTGGAAAGGTGTTCAGCTGAAGATTGGATATTTCCTTGAAGATCAGAAGATAACAGGGATTGATCAATGCTTCCTTCACTTAATAATGCTGTTGGCTTATTTTTTATGTAGGACGGAATTGTCTCATCTGTTTCCTTCCAATCCGATTGAGTACCACTTACAGACTCATTGATTTTATTATTTATCTGATTTAATTCATCCGTTAAATTCCGCAAGTTTTCTTCATCATTTCCAACCAATACGGCATCGGTATGTGTGTATGGGTAGAATTTATTCCCGGGATAGTCTTTCATCCATTTCGAAGTATTCATTTATATCACCTCCTCGTTTACAGTTTGGCGGCCATCTATATATGCTGCCGATTCTTTGATAAAATTGACGTTTGACTGCAAATCGGCGATCTGGGAATTTAATAAATCTAAGTTGACGGAGGGCTGGGTGATATTCCCGATTTGCTCTATCAAACCGGTTACTCTCCGGTCTGTCGCTTGAATATGGGATAAGAGAGAACGGTATAAGGAAAGATCGCTTTCATCTATTACAATGTTGTCATCAAGACCTGCCATGACGTTCAGTTCAGCCGGGAGAGTTGACCAAGAGTAAGATCTGCCTCTTTCGTCCATATCTTTCTTAAATTCAACCACAAAGTATATCTTCCCGGATTTTTTTGTGACAAATTTGGAGATATACCAGCTTAATAATAGAGAATCATTTTCGATTTTGATTTCATTTACCGTGTATACGCCGCGTTCTTTTAATGCATTGTTATAAGATATGGTGCATCTTCTGGTTGACAGGTCGCATCCGTCAAAATAACGGGGGATCCGAATGTTTACCATTTCTGCATTATCATCAGCAACAACGCCAATATTGTATAATTCTTCAGGTATGTCTATTTTGCGGGTGTTGGGATTGATGATAATTTCTGGTTCATATGTTTTTGAAGTATTCAGGAAAAACACATCCTTTCTTTAAATATATTTATAGTAGTTGATTATGTGGCGCAAAAATAAAAAAACTCTGCATAAATGCCAATATCTTTAGCCAATCCGTCATAAATGACAATACCAGCGTTACCGTCAGATGAGCTGCAGTAGTAAGTGGTTAGTTTTTGGCGGCCGCAGGATTGCATTTGCGTTACCATCCAACAAGGACGGTATCCTACAGGGATATCGAATACGATTGGAGTATTAACAGGTAAATCTTTTTTGCATTTGTTGAAAAATATACTTGCAATGTTCCCGTATCGCTTAAAGATAAAATCAAAATAATCAGTTGATATAGCAGCGGTAGTAAAAGATAAATTGCTGTTTGACGCACAACTATTAAAAATAACATATTTGCCTAGGCATTGGAACTATGGAGTGGCTTTATCGCTTCGGCATATAAAAAACTGTAAAATATATGGTTCCGCTACTTGTTCCTGGCTTATGGTTTTTAACCATTATATTTGCGGCATTTTTCGCGACATTTCGAATAGTAGCTTGCATTGAAGTATTATTTATGCTTACTGTAGCACCTGCAAATACAGTTCCATTTGGCATGCTCTGATATTCTAAGCCAACAATTTTCAGCTCATTTGCTGCCAGATCTACATTTTGGTTCACAAATATAGTTCCAAATGAATTTAAATTGCTGTTTAGCTTATAACAACTAAACATAAATATATTAACTAAACAGCAATTTATCTGAGTTAAACAACCGTTTGTTAAAAGGTAAAGCTGTTACTTATACACCTACAGACATATTTGACAGAATCATCTTCCGAAAAATTGGCCCTGTAGTATTAGTCATGTTTGGACGCATTATCCGCGAAATCTTGAACACTGAAACAAGTAAAACAATGAGCATAGGAACTATCCCAGAAGGATATCGGCCTTCAAGTTCATATGTTACCATGCTTTCGGTAACATTAAGCGGAGTGCCAATGTATTTTGGCACTAGCAGTTCGGGAGAATTTAGCGTACGTATTACCCGTACTATTGCAGCAGGTATAAGTTCTTACGGATCTTGCGTATATCTTTCCAACCCGTAGCCTACAGTAGTTAGCCGAATAGATACTAGAAATTGTAGAATGTGAATGTGGTGCCATGGTAGACTTGTCTTTTCCAAGTAGCAAAATGAAAAGAGGAAGAACGCAAAACGGAGGGAATATTTGCCCAACGATAACAGCAGAATGAAATTAGAAGAAGTAAACAGCAATTTATCTACCAAACAAGATGCAAACACCGCTATCACTACTAGTAACATAGGAAGCCAAAACGTTAATTATGCCAATAGTGCTGGCAGTGTTCTATGGGCGGACGTATCCGGGCGGCCATCTCTTTCCAATGTTATTACAACTGTGAATACGCAAACAAAAGAATTTACCGTAGAAGCCTCAACGATTTTATCTGTAAATTTGCCCTATACAGTACCAAGCGGCTACATTGCACTAGGAGTTATTGCCGTAAATGCCAATAC
>ERZ808054.636-NODE-636-length-29058-cov-4.073393_pt1 | contig 29058 bp, 23 predicted proteins | sample MGYA00380201_ERZ808054 | MGnify/ENA primary metagenome ERZ808054 (study PRJEB31490, sample SAMN06133419) | mouse gut metagenome | isolation source: Z5_2 | host: mice | place: China: Chengdu | collected 2015-05 ...
CCAGGAACATCCTCTTACGCCGGCAGACTTCGTTCCGCTTCACGGCACAGGCGTTCCTGCGCATCCCGGAACTTACGCCGGGACAGGAAGCGGGGCTTACCTGTTATTACGATGAAAATACATGGGTCTGCTTTTTCCTCGGCAGGGACGGGGGCGGTTATTTCCTTCAGGTAAAAGAACATATCGGAACGGAAGATATCTGTCATGGGAAACTGGCATGTAAGGAACCGGGGGAGCGGCTGACAGGGCAGACGTTAACCCTGCGGGTGGATACGGATTACCTGCATAGGGAATTTTCGTTCGGTCTGCCGGGGGAGGAAACGCAGGCGGCACGGCTCGAAAACGTCTATTACCTGTGCGACGAGGGTATCCGTATGGGGAAACGCTTTACCGGCGCCATGGTGGGGATGTATGCCTATGCGGGAGAGCGGGAACTTTACGCGGAATTTGACGGCTTCACCTACCGGGAGCAGGAGGGGTGAAACATGGCGGAAAAGAAAAACAGGGATTTGATTTTGAGCGGAAATATGGTGAGCGCCATACTTTCCATTGCCATTCCGGTGGTAATCAACAGCTTTCTTCAGACGATGTATAACCTGACGGATACGTATTGGCTGGGGAAGCTGGGGACGGAGGAATTGGCGGCGATTAATCTGGTGACGCCCTTACAGAATATTGTGGTGAATTTCGGCACGGGAATCACCGTGGCGGGTTCCGTGCTGATTGCCCAATACATCGGGGCGAGACAGGATGAGGATGCAAAGAGCATGGCAAACCAAATCTTTGCCTGTGCCATGATTTTCTCCGTGGTATGTGCCGCTTTCTGCTGTTTGGCAACCCCTGCCATCGTGAGCTGGCTGGGGGCGGACGGGGTGACCTGGGATTACAGCAGGACTTACATGCAGCTTGTCATTTTGGATATGCCGTTCCTTTATATGGTGAATATATACGCAGCCATCCACCAGGCGCAGGGGGACACGGTGCGCCCCATGTTCTTAAACCTTCTTGGGATTTCGTTGAATATGCTGTTGGATCCCCTGATGATGGTGGTGCTTCATTGGGGTGTGGCGGGGGCGGCGCTTGCCACCATTACGGCGAAGGCAGTCCCGGCGGTCATCGCTTTTGTGCTGCTGCACAGAAAGAGCGGACTGGTGTATTTGAAGCTGTCCACCTTAAAATTTGAAAAAGAGAAGTTAAAAAACATACTGGTGATTGGGCTTCCCACGGCGGTGGGGGGCAGTACGCTGCAGCTTGGCTTCCTGCTGATGAGCAAAAACGTGTTCAAATACGGGACGCAGGCAATGGCGGCATACGGTATCGGAAATAAGGTCAACGGACTGATTTCCCTGCCGTCCAACGGCATCGGCTCCGCCGTTTCCACCATTGTGGGTCAGAACGTGGGGGCGAAACAGTTGGAACGGGCGGAGAAGGGTTATAAGCTGTCCATGAAAATCAGCGTCGTCTTCCTGTTTGCGGGCGGCATGATTTTATCCCGTACGCCCATATCCACGGCAATTGTGGGGATTTTTTCCGAGGATGCGGAAGTGGTCCGTATGGCGGCAGATTTTTTAAGTGTGATGGCATTCTGGTGTTTTACCAACGGAATGTACAATTCCACCATAGGGCTGTTCCAGGGGAGCGGCCATACGGAAGTGACGATGCTCGTGGAGGTATCGCGGCTGTGGATATTCCGGTTTGCCACGTTGTTTGTGTGCGAGACCTTTTTGGGGATGGGCGTGCGCAGCATATGGTATTCGGTAGTGGTCAGCAACGGGATATCGGCAGTCATACTTTATGTGGTGTACCGGACAGGGTACTGGAAACGCAGCAGGATAAAGAAGCATAAAGAAGTATAAAGAAGCATAAACAAACAAAATAAGGAAGCGGGAAAAAAGCAGAATAAGAAAGAAGCAAAAGGAACAAGTACGCTAAAAAGTAAAGAAATAAAGCGTGCAGAACCATAAAATGAAAAGGCGGAAGAACGGAAAAAAGCGGAACAAAGAATAGAAAAGAAAACCGGCAAGGAGGAGCAAATGAAAGCGGAGAAATTTATGCGGGACTATTTGGGAAGGTATACCAGATGCAAGGAATACTGGAACTATGAGGACGGGTGTGTGCTGGAGGGCGCAGCGCAGATGTATGGGGTATCGGGTGATGCATATTACCTGGATTTCATGAAGGGCTACATGGAATATTTTGTCAGGGAGGACGGTTCCTTTGACCATTTCCATCCGAACAGGTATAACCTGGACAGCATGAAAGGCGGAAGGGCGCTGCTTTTCCTGTATGAAAAGACGGGGGAGGAAAAATACCGCAGGGCAGCGGAGGCGCTTATGGAACGGCTGCGGGAGCATCCCAGGTGTGAGTGCGGGAACTTTTACCACAAGGAAATTTACCCGAAGCAGATATGGCTGGACGGACTGTACATGGTAATGCCCTTTTATGCGGAATACGAAACGAAGTATGATAAGAAGGAAAAGTACAACGACATTATCAGCCAGTTTGAAAACGTGCAGGAACGTATGTATGATAAGGAGAAAGGGCTTTGCTACCATGGTTATGACGAGGCCATGGTGCAGTTTTGGGCAGATTCCCAAACAGGCTGTTCCGCCAGTTTTTGGCTGCGCAGCATGGGCTGGTACCTGATGGCGCTGGTGGATACGGCAGAGGGAATCAGTGTGGAAATCTATGAGCAGTACCGGAAACTGGTGGATATCTACCGGCTGCTGATAAAAGGGATGTTGGGGTACCGGGATAAGGAAAGCGGACTGTTTTACCAGGTGATTGACAAAGGCGGCGCGGAGGGGAACTATACGGAGACTTCGGGGAGCCTGATGGTGGCGTATTCCATTTTAAAGGCATGCCGGATGGGTATTTTGCTAAAGGAGAAATATGCGTCCGTGGGCATGGAAATCCTGGAAGCCGTGATGGAACAACGGCTGGAGGAACGGGACGGGCAGGTTCATCTGACCGGTATTTGCCATGCCGCAGGTTTGGGACCGGAGGACAATCCGGTGCGGGACGGTTCCCTTGCCTATTACCTTTCCGAACAAGTGGGGGAAGACGACCCGAAAGCGGCAGGCGTGCTGATGATGGCATATGCGCAGTATGTACAGCTAAAAGTGGAAATGGAGCAGGAATAAAAGAATTGAGGAGAAGCGGAATGAAAGTAAAATTGATGATGAAATCGGCAAGAAGCGCCGTAATTGAAATTGCGGACGGAGGGACATACCTGACAAAAGAGGCATACCGGATTCTAGTGAACGGTGTATTGGCAAAGAAGGCGGATACGGTGGTCACTTCCCTGTTCGGGCTGGAACCGGAAACGGAATACGTGGTAACGGTGGAGAAGGAAGGCGGAGCGGAGAGAGAGGAGCTGCGTTTTACCACGGACAAGGAATTTGTGACCCTGAATGTGCGGGATTTTGGGGCAAAAGGGGACGGAGTCCAGGACGATACGAAATATATACAGGCGGCAATTCTTGCCTGTCCGAAGAAAAGCAGGGTACTCATTCCAAAGGGAACCTACCGGATTACCAGCCTGTTTTTAAAAAGCGGCCTGAACCTGGAAATTGCCAGGGGGGCGGAATTAAGGGCGGATACGGAGCGTTTTGCATATCCGCGGCTTCCGGGGGTCATCCAAAGCTATGACGAGACGGAGGAATATAACCTGGGAAGCTGGGAGGGCAACCCCCTTCCCATGTTCGCCGCCATTCTTACGGGTATCCATGTGGAAAACGTACTGGTTTACGGCGAAGGTGTGGTGAACGGGTGCGGTTCCAAAGAGAACTGGTGGAAGAATCCAAAGGTGATGGTGGGGGCATTCCGTCCGAGGATGTTTTTCATCAACCACTGCAAAAAGATTACGCTGCAGGGCGTGACGTTCTGCAACAGTCCGTCCTGGACGCTGCATCCGTATTTCAGCGACGACCTGAAGTTCTATAACCTGACCATCGAAAATCCCAGCGATTCGCCGAATACGGACGGTCTTGACCCGGAATCCTGTAAGGATGTGGAAATTGCCGGTGTGCGTTTTTCCCTTGGGGACGACTGCATTGCCGTAAAATCCGGCAAAATCTATATGGGGAAGAAGCATAAAAAACCTTCGGAAAACATTTTAATCCGCCAATGCCTGATGGAGAACGGGCATGGCGCCGTTACGATTGGAAGCGAGATGGCGGGCGGCGTGAAGAACCTGACGGTGGAGGAATGCATGTTCCGCCATACGGACCGGGGACTGCGCATCAAAACGAGAAGGGGGCGCGGCGAGGATGCGGTGTTAGACAAGATTACGTTCCGTAACATTGACATGGATCATGTGATGACGCCTTTTGTGGTGAACAGTTTCTATTTCTGCGACCCGGACGGCAAGACCGAGTACGTGCAGAGCCGGGAAGTGATGCCGGTGGACGAGCGCACACCTTATATTAAGCGCATGGATTTTGAGAATATCAATGCAAGAAACTGTCATGTGGCTGCGGCCTATTTTGACGGGCTGCCGGAACGGAAGATTGAGGAAATCCGCATGGAAAATATTACGGTTACTTATGCGGGGAACCCGAAATGCGATGTACCCGCCATGTCTGCCGGTGTGGAACCGTGCAGCCGGAAAGGGATATGGGCGAATAACGTAAAGAAACTCCGGTTAAAAAATGTGTCCGTGACGGGGCAGGACGGGGAAGCGGTTGTCCTTAGCGGCGTGGATGAAGTAGACGGGTCATAGTCTCCTGATAAGGAAGTAACACAAGCCGGAGGGGAGGCAGGCAACAGTGGAGGAACACCCCGGCAGGTGCAAAAACCTGCCGGGGTGTTCCGTTCCCGTCACCTGTTTGGCATGGAAGAATGGAAACGGTGAATGTTCTGTAAAAACAGATGGTTTTTCCTGATAAAAAAATCCATTGCTTTATATGTCCGTTTTGATATAATAAAATTATGGAAACTTTTGGAAAAGCGAAACTAATGTACGGTAATAGTTACACTTCCTTTTACCGTATTTTTATTCCATATATAATGAAAACAAATTAGCCTGCTGTGTACGGTTTTCATGTTGTTGTTTTGTTTTAAGTTTTTGCGGGAAAAGGGGAGGGGTCGTTCGGATACGGAAAGCGTTGGGATAGTGGATTAACCGGGATACTGTTTGGATATGGTCAGTAAGAGAAGGTCAAGGGAATTTACAGATGAGGACAGTTTTGATAATTGAGGATAATGAAAAAAGCATGGAAATGCTTGTTAAAATTGTCAGAAATGTAGATGACAGTCTGCTCATTAAATGCGCGGGGGATGTTGACGGCGCATATGCGGCAGCAATGGAATATGATATTGACCTGTTCTTAGTGGATATCATACTGAATCCCAAAGACAGCGGGGATGTTTCGGGCATTAAGTTTGCCGATAATATCAGGAAAATAAAGAAGTACCAATATACGCCTATTGTTATCATAACCTCATTGGAAGATCCGAAGCTGTATGCGTACAGTGACATTCACTGTTACAGCTATGTGGAAAAGCCATACGATGCGGACAGGGTGTCGCGGATTATCCGGGAAGCCTTAAACAGTCCGAAAAGGAAGGTTGTGAATAACAATATTTTTTTCCGCAAAGAAGGAATCCTCTACAAAAAGAAAATTTCGGAAATCGTATACATTGAAAACAGCAGGAATAAACGCATCATCCATTCCGTAAACGACGATTTGGAACTGCCTTACAAACCATGCAAAGCCATTTTAGAAGAACTGAATTCCAATAAATTTGTCCAATGCAGCAGATATGCCATTGTAAATAAGGATTATATCGATAGCATCGATACCGTGAACCGTTTCATTAAACTGAAAGGACGGAAAGAACAGGTGGAAATCGGCGTGATATTGAAAAATAAGTTTTTGGGAGAGGTATTGGATGATTAGGAATTTGAATCAGGTGGTTGAACTGGTGGCAATACTTTGGTGTATGGCGAATTTCTTTGGGAAGAAAGTAAAAATTACTGTTTATGTGATATTTTTTCTTTTATTAAATTTAATGATTTTTGAAGGTATAAACCAAGGTGTTTTTGAAAAATATGTTGTCTTATTAACTTATTTCAACTTATATTTATATGGTATGTTACAGTACGGGAAAGACGTTAAGACTACTTTGTTAAATTGTTTTCTGACAACGATTGTTGTTCTTGTATTGCAGATGGTATTTTATTTACCAATATATTATATTTTTGGAGCAGAAAATGTTGGAGAAGGACTTTCTGTTATATTGGTTAATTGCGGAACATTACTTGGTGTGATAGTTTTGAGAAAAAGAGTAAAGTGGAAAGAATTTTCTGATTTTCTATTAAATCGCCGACTTCTTTTGACGGGTATTTCATTATTTATATTGGTGTGCTTGGGGAAAGAAATATATTATCTGAAGAAAAGTAGTATTGCATTTTCCAAAGAGTATATACAGGTATTGCTTTTCTTCCTTCTATTCTTTTTTGCTTTAAATGAATGGAAAAAGGCAAAAGTGGATGCAGAAAGAAAAAGAGTTCAGATAGAAGTCAATCGATTATATTACGCGGCGTATGATGAACTAATTGAAATTATTCGGGAAAGACAACATGATTTAAAAAATCATATTAGCGCAATATACGGCATGATATATACAACGGATAATTATGATGATTTGGCAAAAATGCAGGAGGAATATTGCCAGTATATAATGGATAGAAACGAGGAGACGAAATTACTGTTATCAGCAGGTAATCCACTAATTGCAGGTTTTATGTATAGCAAGCTCAAAGAAGCTAAGGAGCAGGGAATTGAAGTAAACTATAAGATTAAAATGGAAAAAGTGGAATTAAAAGTTCCTGAATATGAAATTATAGAAATGCTTGGAATTTTGTTTGACAACGCCATGGAAGCGTTGGAAATGCAAAAGGTTGAGAAAATAATTTATGTGAATATCATTTATATAAATGGAAAATTGGATATATCAGTTGCTAATAGAAGTGAAGAATATAGTAATAGTAAAATTGAAGAATTTTTCCGCTGGAATTTCAGTACAAAAGGAATTGGTCATGGAATCGGATTAACAAAATTAAAAAAGATGGTGCATGAAAATGAAGGAGAAATAGTTGTATCGAATGAAGAATACGATAGTACTAATTTTTTACAATTTGAAATTTGCCTTCCATTATGTTATGAGTAAGCACGTTGGCTTACTCATATGGAAATGGCGGCTCGCCAAAAAGTACCATGCTAATATTGGTTGAGATAATGAAAATGGAAGACATAAGGCAGAATTTGCAAAAATTAAATATTAATGAGCTAAGATTTTTTTTCATATGATTGAACCTCCTTTAAACCTTTCGTTACGCATAATTGGACAACATGCAGCACCACAGTCCAAAAACTAACGGTTAAATATGCATCCGCAGGAAAAACAAGGCATAAGATTTCAAGTAACAGAATCAAAAGAAGCGTTTGTATCTTTGCGTTCCTGGTATGAACCTCATCCATTCCTTTTTTCCGTACCAATGAGTTTGGACCAACCAGCCAGTCAATCAAAGCGCATACCGGTAAAGCGGCGCATAAAACAACTGGTGGCAGCGGCAGAAACACGGGTAAGATATGGATACAAAGTTCCAAATAAGCAAAAGTAAAGAGGAAACAGCTCCAATACCTTTTAAAATGAATCCCGCCGTTTTTCGTGCGCAATAAAATAAGCGGAAACAATGCAAAAAGAAAAGTCTTAAAATCCCCGGTAAAATAATAGAAAATACCGAATATTACCAACTTACTGCAATCATAAAACAAAGCAGTCATGGAATACCGGATTAACCGGATTTCATAATCAGAAAACCCATATGCAGATTGTATCTTACCCATAAAAGAATCCATATACTTTCCCCGCAAAGTTTCATTAAAACCAATCATAAAAGAGAAGAAGGGAAAATGACAAAAAACGCACTAAAACGGCATAAAATGACATTAAACGCCAAAAAAACAAAAATCATGCCGATTATGATAAAAGAATAAAAAGTTTATTTTCTAAAAAATCGTTTTACCAAGAATAAGTTAATTGTTTTACAAATTATTATTTTTGGTATAAACGGAGAAGATTGGCGTGGACTATTTTGATAAGAAAGTCTGCTATGGTATGCACGCCTGGATAGCCGTAGGCAAAAGCGCGGAAGAAATCTTCTGCGCTGGTCTGGCACTACCGCCGCCGCTGCTGTCAACACGGGCTGCAATGTCTTGTTGCGGTTGTTAAATCGGTAGCGCCTTTCCGGGGAAGGAGCACTGCGCTACCCAATGTCTTCCTTTATGACGCCATGTAAGGCAAACAGGGAGATGACATTCGGCACGATCATCAATGCATTGATGAAATCCGTACATTCCCATACCACATCCAGCGGAATCACCGCACCAATGTAAATCATTACGATATAGAGCAGCCGGTATACATTCAGGTTGTGATCCCCCCATAAGTAACAGAATGCTTTTTCTCCGAAATAGGACCACCCGATGAGCGTGGTGATGGCAAATGCCACGAGGGACAGTGACAGGAAGGCATTGCCGCCCAAGGGAAGGTAGGAAAAGGCGGCGTCCGCCAGTCCCGTTTCGTTGACGCCGGCAAGGGATTCGGGGTGTTTTAATATATTGGCGACGATTACAAGACCGGAAAGGAAGCACATCACCACGGTATCCCAGAAAACGGCGGTCATGGATACATATGCCTGCCTGGAAGGGCTTGCGGAACCGGAAGAAGCCGCGGCGATGGCAGAAGTGCCGATTCCGGCTTCATTGGTATAAAGTCCGCGGGCGATGCCGTAGCGCGCGGCGTGTTTTAAGGAATAGCCCGTGATGCCGCCGAGAACCGCATTGGGCATGAGGGCGTGCCCGAAAATAACTTTTAAGGCGGGTAAAAGGACGTCGCGGTTAATGGACAAAAGGAGGAGGCAGCTTCCGATGTAAAGAAAGCCGAGTACGGGAACGGTCTTTTCACACAGCCGCCCGATGGAGCGGATGCCGCCAAGGATGACCATGCCTACTGCCATGGCTGCCGCCATGCCCACGAAATGGGGGGAAAGGCGCCAGGTGGAAGACGTGGTCTGCGTCAGGGAATTTGCCTGTGTGGTACAGCCGATGCCAAAGGCGGCGCAGACGGTGCAGAAGGCATAAAATTTTGCCAGCAGCTTACTGTGCAGACCGTTTTTCATGACATACATGGGACCGCCCACGTAGAGGTTATCCCTGTTTTTTTCACGGAACAGGACGCTTAAATAACATTCCGCGTAAGAGGTCGCCATACCCAGGATGCCGGTGAGCCAGCACCAGAAGACCGCGCCGGGACCGCCCAGCGCCACGGCAGTGGAGACCCCGATGATGTTACCCGTGCCGAGGGTGGCGGCAAGGGTGGTTGCAAGTGCGCCGAATGCGGACAGGTTCGGGGAGGTTTTGTCCCCCTGTTTTTCCGGCGTTATGGACAGGCGCAGGGCTTTCCCGATATGGCGCTGGGGAATATGTAATTTTAACGTAAAGAAAAGGTGTGTGCCCATCAGCAAAAACAGCAGGGGGCAGTTCCATAAATAGTCGTTGAGTGCGGATAATAGTTTCAAGGAAAGCATACCTTCCAATTTCTTTACTTTTAATATATAAGACTGACTTGTAATATATGTTTCCTTTTGATAAGATATTAGGGTAGACGTTTTTTTGCGGGATGTCTATTCGATGTTCCTCCATGTTCCGCGTGGGAGCTTTACAGATTTTGTAAGAAAGGTTCGGCTATGGGCGAATATAACAAAGAGACAATTACACAATGGGTAAGGACGCTTGGCGCGGAGGCCATGGAAGATGCGGAGTTTTTGGATACGCTTGCCAAAGCCATTTGGGAAGATGCGGAAGTGGCGGAGGAGTTTGCCTGCTATATGGAAACGGGGAATTTTCTTTGCAGGAAGAAGGTGGACGGCTATACGGTGGTAGATGTCATGGTATGGCAGATTGACCATTTTAAGGCGGAAATGGACAGGGGAAAGTATGCGATGAGGGAAAATGGCAGCAAAATGGTGCTGCGTGCTTTTGATACATTCATGAAAATGAAGAAACAGCCCGATAAATACAAAGGGCTGATGCAGTCAGAGACCGGGACGGATTACCCGGACAAATACTAAAGGGAGAGAGTGGAGAATGAGTGTAATTAGCAGTCAGAACGTAAATGCGATAATACGCAAGACGTTGGGCGTCATAAACTCAAATATTATGGTGCACGGGGAAATCGTGGGGTATATGCTTTATAAGATGCTGGAGTACGAACAGAAATATTCCGAGCAGGAACTATTGGATTATACGATGCTTGGAATCCTGCATGATATCGGGCTGTACCGGGAAGAAGGGCTGAACAATGTGGCGGATTTTGAAACCGAGGACACGTTTTGGACTCATTCCATTTACGGCTTCCTTTTCTTAAAATACCTTTCCCCCATCGGGGACAGGGCGGAAATCGTGCTTTACCACCATTTGGATTATAACCGTTTCGGGCTGGTGAAAAGCAAATATGAGCACGTGACGGAATGTCTGGCGCTGGCGGACAAGATGGATAATTTCATGCGCCGTAAGGTGGCGTCCATGGAGCCGGATTATTTCACGAAGTACAGGGACATCAAATTTTCGGGACAGGCAATGGATTTGTTCATGAAGGCGGAGAAGCGCTACGGGATTATGGCAAATCTGGCGGACGGTTCTTTTAAGGATGAACTGAACGATATTCTTTCGAGGCAGACGTTTTCGGAGAAGTACAAGAAGGGTTTTTTGGAGATGCTGGTGTACACCATCGATTTCCGGAGCGAGCATACGGTGGTGCATACGATGTCCACCGTGAATTTTGCCGAGCAGCTTGGACGGCTGATGCGGGTGGGGGCAAGGGAGCTGCGTGACCTGTATTACGGCGCGCTTTTGCATGATTTGGGCAAGATAGCCATTCCGTTAAATATCCTGGAGTCGCCGGGACGGCTCAGTGATGAGGAAATGCGGGTGATGAAGGCGCATGTGCAGATTACGGAAATGATTCTGTCGGGACTGGTGAATGAGGATGTGCTGCAGATTGCCATCCGCCACCATGAGAAACTGGACGGGACCGGGTACCACAGGGGGCTGACGGAAAAGGATCTGACGCTGCCCCAGCAGGTTGTGGCTGTGGCGGATATTTTGAGCGCCCTGTACGGCAAGCGCAGTTACAAAGGGTCTTTTGACAGCGATTTGATTAAGAAGATATTGAACGAGGATGCGGATAACCATAAAATCAGCAAGAGCACCGTGGACTGCCTGATGCGCAACTATGATTCCGTCATTAAGAAATATGAGGAACAGAAGGGTGAGACGGTTGGGCTGTACCTGAACATTAAACAGCAGTACGAGGAAATATCCAAGAAATTTGAAGGCATTGTGCAATAAGGGAAACTGGCTGCAGGTTTGTGGGGACACAAACCTGTAAACTGTTTCCAGACGGCGCCGTTGACGGGTAATAACGTGGTGACAGCGCAAACAGCGGGCGCTTGCCCGGAAATGAATACAACGCGGTACCGGTATATGTTAATAAGGCAGCGCGGAATGGGAGGAAGATATGCAGATAATAATTGTGGGCTGCGGCAATGTGGGTTCCACACTTGCAGAACAGTTGAGCAAGGAAGGGCATAACATCACCATCATTGATACGAAGAACGATGTGGTGAAACACGTGAGCAATACGTTTGACATTATGGGGGTCGTCGGGAACGGCGCCGGATATTCCATACAGATGGAGGCAGGCATTGAAAATGCCGACCTGTTAATCGCGGTTACAAGTTCGGACGAACTGAATCTTTTGTGCTGTTTAATCGCAAAAAAAGCCGGGGGATGTCATACCATTGCGAGAGTGCGCAATCCGGTGTACAGCAGGGAAATTAATTTTATCAAAGAGGAAATGGGACTTTCCATGGTCATCAATCCCGAAGACGCGGCGGCAATGGAAATCGCCCGTGTATTAAAATTTCCTTCCGCCATTAAAATCGATACTTTTGCAAAAGGAAAAATTGAGCTGGTGAAATACCGGATAGAGGAAAATTCCGTTCTTTGCGACCAGGCGTTAAAAAATGTTTCGGCGAAATATAAAAGTGAAGTCCTGGTCAGTATGGTGGAGCGGGATGAGGATGTGTTCATTCCCGGCGGTAATTTCGTGCTGCGGGCAAAAGACGAGATATCGGTCATCGGTTCCGCAAGGAATACCGTCCAGTTCTTTAAAAAGCTCGGGGTAACTACCACGAAGGCAAAGAGCGCCTTTATCGTCGGAGGCGGGGAAACGGGGTTTTATCTGGCAAGCCAGCTTCTCTCCATCGGTGTCAAGGTAAAAATCGTGGAGCGTGATAAAGGGCGCTGCGAAGAACTAAGCGAACTGCTCCCGCAGGCAATGGTTATCTGCGGGGACGGAACGGACCGGGAACTTTTATTGGAGGAAGGCGTGGCACAGGCAGGGGCATTTGTGGCGCTGACGAACCTCGATGAAGAAAACATCATGCTTTCCCTTTACGTGAAAAGCATTTCCAAGGCGAAGCTGATTACCAAGGTGCACCGGATTGCTTATGATAAGATTATCGGGGAACTGGACCTTGGCAGCGTGATTTACCCGAAGTTCATTACCGCCGAAATCATTATCAAGTATGTGCGTGCCATGCAGAATACCATCGGGAGCAATATCGAAACCCTCTACCGGATGAACAACGACAGGGTGGAAGCGCTGGAGTTCGTGGTGAAGGAGGATTCGCCGGTGCTTGGCATTCCGCTCCAGGAGCTTAAGTTAAAGCCAAACCTGCTCATAAGCTGTATCAACCATAAGGGAAATGTGGTAATCCCAAGGGGGCAGAGCATCATTAAGGCAGGGGATACGGTGGTTATCGTGACGACGATGACGGGGCTTCATGATATTAAGGATATTCTGAAATATTAGATACTGACTCAGAGGTGGGAATTATGAACCGTTCAATTATTCGCTATATACTGTGCAAAATTTTAGAGTTTGCCGCACTGTTTATGGTGCTGCCCCTTTTGGTGGGGATTCTTTACAGGGAAAAGGCGGCTGCCAGCTTTGCCGTGGTGATTGCAGGCTGTCTTGCGCTCAGTTTATTGGGAAGGCGGCTGAAACCGGAAAGTAAGGTATTTTACGCGAAAGAGGGTTTTGTGACCGTATCGTTAAGCTGGATTCTTTTAAGCCTTGTGGGGGCGCTGCCTTTTTATTTAAGCGGGGAGTTCCCCACTTTTACGGATGCCTTATACGAGACGGTGTCCGGGCTGACGACCACTGGTTCCACGGTGCTTACCGATGTGGAGGGTTTATCCCGCAGTATCCAGTTTTGGCGCTGTTTTACCCATTGGATTGGGGGGATGGGAGTTTTGGTGCTGATTCTTGCGGTGCTGCCACTGTCCGGCAGCTACAATATGCACCTGATGCGGGCGGAAAGTCCCGGTCCCAGCGTGGGAAAACTGGTGCCGAGGGTGAAAAACACGGCGATGATTCTTTACGGCATCTATATTTTTATCACGTTTGTGGAAGTGATAGTCCTTCTGTTTGGAGGCATGGATTTGTATGAGGCGCTGACCTTAACGTTTTCCACCGTGGGGACGGGGGGCTTCGGGCTTTTAAATTCCAGTATCGGGAGTTATCCCATGGGGATACAGGCGGTTTTTACGGTGTTCATGTTGTTGTGCGGCATTAATTTCCAGATTTATTACCTGCTTCTTATCCGTAAGCCGAAGGACGTGCTGCACAGCGAGGAATTGCGGTATTATCTCGGCATTATCCTGCTTGCGTCGGTGTTGATTGCCGTCAACGTGCGGGAGTTCTTTGCGGACGGGTTCCAGGCGTTCCACCATGCGCTGTTCCAGGTGGTGTCCTTAATGACTACCACGGGGTTTGCCACCCTGGATTATGATGTCTGGCCGGAATTTTCCAAGGCGGTACTGTTTCTTATTACCCTTTTGGGCGCCTGTGCGGGAAGTACGGGGGGCGGGTTTAAGGTATCGAGACTCGTGATTTTGTGGAGAAGCGTAAAAAATGAGATTTCCGCAGCCATCCATCCCAGGAGCATCAAGAAAATCCATATGGAAGGCAGGATTGTGGGGGAGGGGACCGTGCGTTCCGTTTTGGTGTATACGGCTATCTATACGATGATTTTCCTCGTTTCCCTCCTGCTGCTTTCCTTAAACGAATTTGATTTCGTGACGAATATTTCGGCGGTGGCAGCGAATTTTAACAATGTGGGACCGGGGTTCCACATGGTGGGACCGGCGGGGAATTACGCGCAGTTTTCCGTTTTTTCCAAATTTGTGCTGATGTTTGACATGCTGGCGGGGAGGCTGGAACTGCTGCCGGTATTGGTATTGTTTTCCGTGAAGACTTGGAGGGAATAAGAGGACGGTTATGGTAATGGTAAAGGAAGATATCAGGATTAAGAAAGTCATCGTACATATTTTGGATTCCACCATCGGGATGCCGATGCTTTCGGATTGTGAATTAGAGTACGGGTCGGAGTTTGCGGAATTTCTAAAGGAGCATATCGCGCGGATTTCTTCCGGCGACGACGGGAAAAGCTGCCGGTTTTACCAGGAGGAATCGGAAGTATATAAGATGCTGGTGCAGTATGCGGACGATTTTTTCGTGGAGGTCAGTAAGGATATGGCGGGGTTCCTTTACAGCATCATGAACAGCAACATTGACATTCCGCCTGCGGATCTTCTGGTGGTGCGGTTCCGGTACGGGGAGGAAGAATACCTTGCCCTGCTGAAGATGAATTATAAGGCATCCTATACGCACCGCACCCTGTCTTCGGAAGACGGCGGCAATACCAATGAAATCATCCGGCACAAGTCCATCCTGCCTTCGGAGTCCCAAAGGCTCAGCGAGGCGGCGGTCATCTGCCTGAAGGATTTATCGGTGCAGGTGGTGGAGAAAAAATATGAGGTGAACGGGGAGAAAGTGGATTATTTTTCCTATCTTTTCTTAAAATGTTCCAGCCATATGTCCCATAAATCCAAGCTCTCCATCGTGACCAAGGCGGTGGAGTCCGTCCAAAAGGAAGGCTATGGGGAAGGCGACCGGTATGAGGCGCAGATGAAGGCGAAAAGCATCATACAGGAGGAATTGGAGGAAAAGGGCGGTTTCGTGGTGGAGGAGATTGCGGAGAGAATTTTTGAGGAAAAGCCGGAATTGAAAGTGGCTTTTCAGGACAAAATGGAAAAATACGATATGGTGAAAGAGGAAGTGCTTCCCCAAAGCGAAACCACCACAAGAAAGTACCAGAAACAGCATTTGTTTACGGATACCGGAATCGAAATCAAGATACCCATGGAGCAGTATAAGGACCCGAAAAGCGTGGAGTTCATCACCAACCCGGACGGGACGGTTTCGGTGCTGATTAAGAACATCGGGCATTTGGAGGCGCGGTTTTAACGGGGATTCATGGCAGTATGGGGTCCGGTGGTTAGTTTGCTGGTAAGGGCGGTGGATGCGGATGGGAACAATGGTTGATTATTTAAGGGAATACGGGGATTATACGTTTTCGGAGAAACCGTTAAATGAGGTGGACAGTCTGGTTTTAAGCCAGTTTGCGTACCTTAAATTTGACGGGCTGGTACCGTGGATGGGGGAAGATGCCCCGGCGGTGTCCTTGGAAGCATTGGACGCCCACCCGGACAGGGATAAACTGTTTGCCGATGAGCGGTACCGGGAGCCGAACATGGAATTGTTCCGGGAAATGGGAAAGAGCGTCCGTTTCCGTTCTCTGCGGGTGAGGGATTACGTAAACGAAATCGAGACGGAGCAGGAAACGCAGTTTTCCGCAGTGACCTGTTTTTTGGACGGACAGACGGTATACGTGGCTTACCGTGGGACGGATGAAACCATCGTGGGCTGGAAGGAGGATTTTAACCTTGCTTTTTCCGAGCCGGTTCCCGGACAGTTACGCAGCGTGGAATACCTAAACCGGGCGGCGGAAAGGTTTGAAGGCAGTTTTTACGTGGGAGGGCATTCCAAGGGAGGAAATTTCTCCGTGTATGCGGCGATGAACTGTAAGAAGGAAGTGCAGGACAGGATACGGAAGGTATACAGTCTGGACGGTCCCGGTTTCCGGCCGGAAATCCGGGAGGGAGGGCATTACGAAAGCATTGCCGGACGGGTGGAGAAAATCATTCCTCATTCTTCCCTTGTGGGGATGCTGCTGGAATCCCATGCCGAAGGATATACGGTGGTGGAAAGCAAGTCTTTCGGGCTGCTCCAGCACAATCCCTATACATGGCTGGTGCGAGACGGCGCGTTTGTGCGGGTGAAGGGGATTTATAAAAGGCAGAAGTTTATGGATGATGCCTTGAATAAGTGGATTCTGTCGTTGGACGAAGGGCAGATTCACTCTTTTGTGGATACGCTCTATGAGGTGGTTTCCGCATCCCAGGCAGTTACCCTGATGGATTTTACGGCGGACTGGAAAAAGAGTATGACGGCAGTGATAACCGCCGCCAAGGGATTGGACGGGGAGACTGCCGCCATGATGAAGAAAATCGTGGTGTCCCTGTTTGAAATCGCAGGGGAGCATGTGAAGGAAGAACTGCAGGAAAAGGCGGCGGAAGGCAGGCAGAAGTGGGAAGACGGGAAGCAGAGACGGGGAGACGGTAAAGAGCGCCAACGGCGCAGGAAGGGGAAAACTTACAGGAAGGGGAAAACTTACATCGAGGCGCACAGTGACAGGAAATAGGAGAACAGGAGCCTTCCGTCCGCAGGGGTCTGGTCTGCCGGCATATGGCGGGTAAAGTCCGGGAACATCCTTTCCGGGTGCCATTGGACGCCCGCTACCGGCAGGCTTTTATGTGCGATGCCTTCGATGATGCCGTCATCAGCAGTCTGGATTACGGTTAAACCCCGTCCGAGGGTGCCCACTGCCTGGTGGTGGGCACTGTTTGTAAGGGAACGGGTGCCATAGAGGGCAGCAAGGAAGGAATCCGGTTGTATGCGGGTGGGATGCAGTTTGTCGCCGTTGTCCCATGCGTGGCGGCCGGATTCTTTGATATGCTGGACGATAGTTCCCCCAAGGCAGACGTTGATGACCTGCATTCCTTTACAGATGCCGAAAACCGGGCGTTTCCACGTAAGGAAAAGTTCCAGTGCCTGAAGCTGGAGGATATCCAGTTCCACGTCGATGTTTTTGGAGCCTTGGTTTTTCTGCCCGAAAAATGCGGGGGTGATATCGCCGCCGCCCGGCAGGAGAAGCCCGTCAAACCCTGCCAGTCCTCCGGTATCCATGGTGGTAAGAAAATCCGCGCCCATGGAACCCAGGGCATTTTCATAGTTGGCGGTATCTCTGCTTCTTCCGACGATGGCAATTTTTGGGGGAGGGGAATAGGAGGTCTGCATAGTATGGGGGTCCTTTCTTTGCTTTTTGTTTGGTATTTCTATTGTATGCGGATGGGGAAGGAATGTTTAAAAAAACCTTAAAAATGTATACCGGGAACATGTATTGTTTCTTTCAAAAAAAGAAAGTATAATCAGGTAGGAAGTGTGGGAAACCATGGAGTGAAGTACGGAAGGCGGTTTATGTGCCGCAGCCGTAAACACGGGATGAAATGAGGATATTAATGAGGTTATCCATGATAAAAGCAACGGGAAATAAGGAAAAAAACACGGACAGGGGTTCTTCTGCCAACGGTTTTACGGTAAAGCAGACCGGGGCGGCATACGGCATCGGGATATTCATTTTGGCGGCGGCAGCCTTATTTTCCTTTTTGGAAATGGCATATCATGTGAAAGCAGTCACCGTATGGATATATCTGGTTCTTTTGGGTATATTCCTTTTGGGGGGTTATGTATTGCTGGAGGCATGGAACCGCAGGCTGACGGTGGACGAAGACCTGTTTTCCTACCGCAATCTGTTGGGAAAGACGGTTTCGTTTTCTTTAGGGGATGTTGCGCTTGGAAAGGCGGCCTGCGATGCATCCAAAGGGCGGGATTACCTGCGGCTTTATGATAAAGACGGCAAGGCGCTCTGCCGTTTGGAATGCAGCATGAAAAATGCGCCGCGGCTAATCTGGTATCTGCATGAACACGGAATCCCCATCGGACTGGAAGCCGGTGCGGAAGGATATGCGGGGGATATTATCAGGCAGCGTCCCCTGACGGAAGACATGCTGGCGGAACAGTCCGGGCAGGTGTTTGGACAGATGCAGGGGATGGCGGAGAGGTGGCTGGAACGGAACCGGGAGCTGGGAGCGGAACTGGAGTACGGGTTTGCCTGTTATTTTGCGGGGAAAATGGAGGAGAATGCACGGATGCAGCCGGCAGAAAGCCACTTTCCGGTTCCGGGGACGGGAAACGGAGAAGGGCGGGAAGATTCGCATGTTTTGCCGGAGGATTTTCTCTGCCGGATGGAGCTTTTCGTAAAAAAGGACGGCTGCCTGGTCCGTGACAGGAGGGGACGCACGTTAATGCTGGAAAGTACCGTATTCTACCGCAGGAAATGCACAGGACGGGAAGGCGGGTTCCGGCTGTACCATAACGGGGTCTGGCTGGAGGAAATGGAAGAAGCCATGGGGTGGCTGGAGCGGTATTTGCCGAAGCACAGGTTTACCATGGTGCAGGAGCCGCTTAAGTATCCGTTGGGAAAATCCTTGTTTTAGGCTGTGTCTGGAAAACCATACAGGGATATGGAATCGGAGTTGGAAAATACGGGTAAAAGGAGGATATACATGGATTTACTGGCAGGGGTAATGATTCCGTTTGCGGGGACGGCGCTTGGCGCCGCGTGTGTGTTCCTGCTGCGGGGGGAAATTAATGTGATGCTGCAGAAGGCTATGCTGGGATTTGCTTCGGGCGTTATGGTGGCGGCTTCGGTGTGGTCGCTGCTGATTCCGGCAATGGACATGTCGGAAGGCATGGGAAAATTTGCGTTTGTTCCGGCAGCGGTGGGATTCCTGTTTGGAATCCTGTTTCTGCTTGTGCTGGACCGGCTGGTTCCGCACCTCCATATCGGGGCCGGGGAACAGGAGGGAATCCGGAGCGGTTTTAAGAAGTCCACGATGATGATGCTTGCCGTTACGCTCCATAATATACCGGAGGGGGCCTCCGTGGGAATCGTGCTGGCAGGCGCCATGGCGGGAAACGGAAGGATTACCGTGGCTTCGGCGGTGGCATTGTCGGTAGGGATTGCCATCCAGAATTTCCCGGAGGGCGCCATCATATCCCTGCCGTTAAAGGAGGAAGCGGGGAAAGGGAAGGCGTTTTTCATGGGAATGCTTTCCGGCGTGGTGGAGCCGCTTGCGGCGCTTGTGACGCTGCTTTTGGCAGGAAGCATCACGCCCTATATTCCCTATACCCTTGCCTTTGCGGCAGGGGCGATGATTTATGTGGTGGTGGAGGAGCTGATTCCGGAATCGGCGCAGGGTGCCCACTCCAATTTGGGAACCGTCGGTTTTGCCGCCGGTTTTGTGCTTATGATGGTGTTGGATGTGGCGCTGGGATGAACGGAAGTTCCAAAAGGAATGTGCTTCCGCCGCCGGGGGTATCCTCCACGCGGAGGGAGCCGTGGAAGGAACGGACGATTTCTGCGGCAATGCAAAGACCGAGACCGAAATGCTCTTTCGCGCTGCGGGATGTTTCCGAGCGGTAGAACCGCTGGAAAATTTTGGCCTTTTCCCCGTCAGGAATGCCGATGCCGCTGTCGGCTACCGCAATGGTATAGGAATCGGGACGGTAAAGGCGGGCAGAATGGGACAGGGAGAGGGTGATGCTGCCTCCTTCCGGCGTATAGCTGACGGCGTTGTGCAAAAGAATGGCAAGGAGCTGCAGGAGCCGTCCGCTGTCCCCAAGGCAGGCGGGCATGGGGGAATCCGGCAGCAGGATGCCGAAGCGGATGTTTTTTTCTCTTGCCAGCGCTTCAAAGGCTTCGTAGGAATTGAGCAGCAGGGTGTCCGGCTCTATTGGTTCCATGCGGATTGGGAAATCGTGGGAATCCGCATGGGAGAGGAACAGCATGTCGTCAATCAGGCGCCGCATCCGCTGTCCTTCGGAATAGATGGTGGACAGGAAAGTCTCCGCTTCTTCGGGGGAGGCTTTTTTTGTGCTGTTTTGTCCGCGGATGGCACCGGTACAGGAGAGGATGACCGCCAGGGGAGTGCGCAGTTCGTGGGATGCGGCAGCGACAAAACGGATTTGTTCCAGCCGGTTTTCTTCCACCGGAACCAATAGTTTCTTTGTGAAGAAAAAGGAAAACAGGAATAAGAGCACCATTGCCGTGAAGTCGATGGCGGCGAAACGTCTCCGCTGGCTTTGGATCTGCTTTTTCTGGTTTTCCAACGGAAAAAGGATGAGGATTTCCGTTTCCCCGTTTTCGTGGGGAATGTAGGCATAACTGGCATAGTAATCCCTGCCGTCTGAGGAGGTAAAGGGGTATGCCGTATGGTAGGACTGGAAGATCGAGTCCGTGGCGGCGGCAAAATGGGAACGGTAATATTCCAGCGCCTCCTGCTCGGTCCGCTCTCTGGTTTCATCCTGTGCCCGGTTGCAAAACAGCAGGGGGACACCGTTGTCCGTGACGGATATGGTGACGGAATTGAGGGATTCCATTTGTGCCAGCCAAGTGTGGCTGATGATTGTCTGGTGTTCAAAATTGGCTATCAGGTTGCCCGTATCCCGCTGGAACGCAAGGAAGTGGCTCTGCTTTAAGCCTGATTCGGACACATACAGGTAAAGCAGGGACATGACGAGTAATAGGAAGGTGGTAATCCCGCCGCACAGAAGCGTCAGGCGGTAGTGTACTTTGCGAAACATATCACGGATGCCTTTCTTTTAGAAATAGTAAGGTTTTCGGGGTATTCAGGATTCTTCCGGCGGACAGAAGCGGTAGCCGATGCCGCGGACGGTGCGGATGGTGACATGGCTGCCCACGGCGTTTAACCTGCGGCGGAGGAAATGGATATAATTGTCCAGGTTTCCGTTTTCGATATCGGCATCCAATCCCCATATTTTAGTGAGGAGCTGTTCCCTTGTAAGGGTTTGTCCGGTATTGCGGATAAAGAACTGGAACAGTTCGTTTTCCTTTTTGGACAGGCTGCATTCCCCGGCGGGACCGTTTAAACGGCTGCCGGTGACATGCAGGGTCAGGTCTTTGAAAGTAAGGATGTCGTTTTCGTGGACGAGGGGCGGGCGGCGGGTGACGCAGCGGATGCGGGCAAGAAGTTCCCCGAAATCAAAGGGTTTGACCAAATAATCATCCGCGCCCGCATCCAGTCCCGTGATTTTGTCGTTCAGGGCGCCGAGGGCGGTGATGAGAATGACGGGGGTGCTGTTGTTTTGGCTGCGCATGATGTTTAAGAGCTGGGTGCCGTCAATGGACGGTATCATGCGGTCCAACAGGATGCAGTCATGGATGTTCTGGTTTATGTAGTACAGGGCTTCTTCCCCGTCGAAACAGGTATCTACCGTAAAATTTTCCTTTTCCAGTTGGTATTTTAAGGAATGGTTTAGTTTTTGGTCGTCTTCGATAAGCAGGATGCGCATGGTTTTCCTCCCTGTGTTTTTTCCTTATTATTTATAATTATAGCAGAAATTATGATAACAGGAAAATCTCTAAAATATCTCTAAAAATTTGTGCGGGGTTTAGAGGTTGTTTAGAGAATGGGGTGATAGACTTTGTGTATGGAAGCGGTAGTGGTTTGCCGGAATGAAGTGTTGGGGGAATTTGGAAAAGTAAAGGGAAAAAGGAAGGGCAGGTTTTTTGGGATGAGGAAAAAGAGGATGGTTTTGGTGAAGGGGAAAAGGGTGTTTGGGCTGTTTACGGCGGTTTTCTTTTTGTCAGTAGTCAGTATGCTGGGGAGTACGGGCTGCGGTACGGGGGAGACGGGGAATCAGGCGGAGACTATGGAGACGGAAGATGATAACGGGATGCAGGCGGATAAGGAGGAAGGCGGGGAAGATGCGGATAAAACGGGGGAAGCAGGGAAGACGGACGGGACGGAAAATGCCAGAAAGGTAATGGGGCGGTATGTGGAGACGATGAACGAATCCATGGTGGATTTTGCGGGGAACGGCTCAAAGCTGGTGCGTCTTTCGGACGGGAACCTGATGCTGTTCAGCCCAAGGAGCGGGAAATGGATATCCAAAGATAACGGGAGCACGTGGGAGCCGGAGTCTTTGGCATGGTTTACGGAAATGAGGGCGAAGGAAGATTATATTATGGATATCGCGGTTTCCGTGGACGGTACGGTAGGCATTATTTACTGTGAGAAGGAGAGCAGCGGCGAAACAGGAGACGGAGGAAGCAGTACAAACGGGGAGAATGCAGATAATCCGGACGGGGAAGAAGACGGGGCGGTAGTGGCGGAAACCGGGGATTTGCATGAGACGGCGGCTCATCCGAAATGCCGGGTGGTTTCCGCGGATAACCAAGTGACGGAATTTGAAATGCCAAAAGAGCAGCAGGGGTATCTGTGGCGTTTGTGTTTTTCCGGGGACGGCAGGCTGTTCGGTTCGGCAATAGACGGGAACATATATGAGATTGACTGGAAACAGGGGGAGCGGAAGTCCGTGACGCAGTGGAAGGATCTTCTGTACCATTTTACGGTTTGGGGAGACCGGATTGTCGGAGTAAGCGGTTCCGGTGTGGGAATTTTTGACATGGAAAAAGGGGAACTGACAGAGGATAAGGTACTGGATGATTTTCTGGAAACCCAGATGGGGGATAAAATGCTCATGTCCACGGAGAATACGCTTCCGCTTATCGTGGTACCGGAGGGCGATGATATCCTGTACCTTATCTGCGAAAAAGGGATTTACCGGCATGTGCTGGGCGGTAATGTGGTGGAACAGTTGGCGGACGGGACGTTAAATTCCCTGGGGAATCCCTTCTATGGGCTGGGGGACGGCATGATGCTGGAGGACAATGGCTTTTTGGTGCTGTTTACCAACGGCGCTCTTGCGGGTTATGCTTATGATCCGGATATGCCCGCTACGCCGGACATACGTCTGAAAGCATACAGCTTAAAGGAAGACCTGAAGTTAAAATCGGCAATTGCCGCCTATCAGGCAAAACACCCGGAAGTTTATATCCGTTATGAAATCGGAATGGACGGGAACGGCTCCGTCACAAGGGATGATGCGTTAAAAAAGCTGAATATGGAAATTGCGGCGGGAAAAGGACCGGATTTCTTCCTGTTGGACGACATGCCCATGGATTCCTATGTGGAAAAAGGGATATTGGCAGATTTGACCCCGTATTTGGAGCAAATGGACGGGGAGAAGTATTTCCAGAATATTTTGCGGGCATTTGAATCGGAAACCGACGCAGCCGTGTATGCGGTGCCGGGGAAATTCGTGCTTCCCCTGGCGGGCGGCAAAAAGGGGGATGTGGAGCGGATGACGGATTTGGCTGCCATTGCGGAGCTGGCAAAGCAGTACCGGGCGGAGAAGCCGGAGGGAGGTATTTTAGGCTGGACGCGGGAAAGGGATATGTTAAAGCAGTTCCTGTGGGTCTGCGCACCTGCCTGGACGGCAAAAGACGGCAGCGTGGACGCAGCGAAGCTGGAGGAGTTTTACGTGCAGATGAAAAAGATATGGGACAATGAGGCAGAAGGCATTACCGACCGGATGCGCACGGAAACCGAAGATTTTTACAGGATGATGGAGAGCGAAGGAAGGACGGAGGAGGAATTGGACCGGTACCGTGTGAACCATATATCCTGGGTAGGGGACCAGTACCTGCTGGGCGCGCAGGAATTTTTCATGGGAGGCGTGGAGAGTCCAGCCACGTTTGACATTGCGGTTTCTTATTTCCATGTTAAGGAAAGGTCGGACGGGGAATTTGCACCTTACGGCGGTCAGGTATCCGGTGTCTTTGTCCCGCAGTCCATAGCGGCAATCAGCCGGACTTCGGAGCACCCGGAGATAGCCGCCGGGCTGCTGGAGACCCTGTTGGATGAAAGCAGTTGGAGCGGGCTGTCGCCGAATAAGGAAATGCTGCAAAAGCAGTTGGTAAAAAATGCCACGGAAGACGGCGGCAGTTATGGTTCCATGGGAAGAACGCTGGAGGACGGTACCATGGCTTCCATGGAGCTGTATCCGTCCTCGGAGGAAGAAATCGGCAGGCTGCTTGAAATGATAAATCAGGCGCATGTCCCATATGTAAAGAACCGGGTACTGGAAGATGCGGTCCTGAAAGCGGGGGAAACGGTTTTGGAAGGCAATATGAGCGCGGAAGACGGTGTGCGGGAGGTACTGAAACAGGTATCGCTTTACATGGCGGAATAGGACGGAAAAGAAATTGGAAAATGGGAGGAAGCAGGATGTGCGGGAATAGACCGGCGGGGAAAAGGCTTTTCATCTTTGGAATGATTGCGATATTGTCTGCCGCGGGATGCGGCGGTGTGGGCGGTACGGACGGAAACCGGAACGGGAATGAAAGCGGGGCAGGAAATGAGGCGGGAGGGGAAAACCATGCCGTATCGGGGGAAAACGGGAACGGGGAGAAAGCGATGGGGCGCTACATGGAATCGGTGGATGAATTTTTCACGGGACAGGCGCTTTCCGGCTCCAGACTGGTACAGCAGGCGGACGGAAGCCTTGCGGTTTTTTCCGGTACGGAGGGAAAGTGGGTTTCCAAGGACAACGGGGATACCTGGGAGCAGGAAGCGCTTCCGTGGTTTGACGAACTGAAAGAGAAGGGATATATCCGGGATATTGCGCTGTCTGCGGACGGTTCCGTGGGTATTATTTTCGAGGAGGAAAGCGCCTTGGACGGCGGGGAAGAAACAGGGGAGGAAAATAAGGAAGAAAACGGGAATGCGGAAGGTGATGAACTGCAGACGGATACGGCGGATACTGACTCGTATCCCCGCTGCCTGCTGGTTTCACCGAAAAAAGCGGCGGAACCGGAAATGACGGAATCCAAAACGACGGAATATGAAGTAACGGAATTTGAAATCCCATATCAAAAAGACGGCAGGCTGCGCAACCTCAATTTCTCCGACGACGGAAGACTTTTTGCTTCTGCCGTGGACGGTAAAGTTTACGAATTGGACCGGACGGATGCCGGTTACCGGGTGGCAGCGGATTTCGGGGAATGGGTGCAGTATTTTGAAGTATGGAGTGGAAAACTGGTTGCCGTTACGGATACGCAAATCATTATTTATGACCTGGAGTCGGAAAAGACGGTGGAGGACCCGGTGCTGGATGAGTTTGTGGGGGCACAGATTGGTGAAAAACTGCGTTCCAATGACGGTTATAACAAGCCGGTACTGGTGATACCGGACGGAGACGATATCTTATATCTGATTTTTGAAAAAGGGATTTACCGCCATGTGCTCGGCGGCAGCCTGGTGGAACAGGCGGCGGACGGAACCCTGAATTCCTTAAGCAATCCGTCATGGAAGATTGGGGACGGGATTTTGCGGGAAGACGGCACTTTCCTGCTGCTTTTGGCAAACGGGAAGATGGCAGGCTATACGTATCACCCGGAGATACCCGCTACGCCGGATATCCAGCTAAAGGCATACAGCCTGCAGGAAGATGCCGGACTGAAAATGGCGATTGCATCCTATCAGGCGGAGCATCAGGAGGTGTATATCCGGTACGAAGTGGGCATGGATGCGTCATCTTCCGTTACGAAAGAGGATGCGTTGAAAAAGCTGAATACGGAAATTGCCTCCGGGAACGGACCAGATTTCTTCCTGCTGGACGGAATGCCCATGGATTCCTATATGGAAAAGGGTATCCTGGCGGACATAACGCCCGTTTTGGATGCTTTGGAAGCAAAACGGGAACCGGACGCTTACTTCCGGAATATTTTAAGGGCGCTGGAATCGGAAGAAGACGGGAAAGTTTATGCCGTACCGGCCGCGTTCGCCCTTCCCGTTGCCGGAGGCAGGGCGGGGGAAATCATGCGGATGGGGGATCTTGCATCCGTTGCGGATCTTGTGGAACAGTACCGGAAGGAAAAACCGGAGGGCGGCATTCTCGGGGTATTGCGGGAAAAAGACCTGCTGCGGCAGTTTCTTGTCGTATGCGCCCCCGCATGGGAAGGGGAAGGCGGGAAACTGAGAGAGGATAAGCTGGAAGAATTTTTTATCCAAATGAAGCGGATTTGGGACGTGGAAAAGCCGGCCGTGACAGACGGGGAGTTGGAAGCGCTGGATGCCTATACGGTACAGCTAATACAGTACGGCATGACGGAAAAGGAAGCGGACCAGTCAAGGCTTGCCGGCGTGAACTGGCAGGGGGAACGGTATATTACGGGAAAACAGGAATTTTTGTTCGTTAGGGTAGAAAGCAGTTTCGATTTGGACTGTATGGTTTCGTTTTTCCATATTAAAGGCAGGACGGACGGGGATTTTGCCGCATACGGCGGTCAGGCGGACGGGGTATTCATTCCGCGTGCCATCGCAGGCGTCAGCGCGGCTTCCGTATATCAGGAGGAAGCGTTCGGGCTTTTGGAGAAGCTGGTGCGGGAGAGTTGGAGCGACTGTATGGCGGACAAGGGGAAAATGCGGGAACATTTTCTGGTAAATGCGACGGAGGACGGCAGCAGTTACGGTTCCATCGCAGTCCAAAAAGATGACGGGACCACCATAGGATACAACATTTATCCGGCATCCGGCGAGGAAGTGGACCGTCTGCTCCAAATGGCGCAGCAGGCAAAAACGGCGTACGTGGAAAATGAGGTGTTGGAGAATGCGGTATGCGAAGCGGGGGAAAAGGTGCTGAAAGGGGAAATAACCGCCAAAGAAGGCGTGGAGGAAGTGAAAAAGCAGGTATCCCTTTTTATGGCGGAATAGACAGACGGCAGGGATGGGGAAATCGGGGGAAAGGAACGGGAGAAATTTATGGGCAGGAAAAGGGCGTGGATTTTGTTTTTGCTTCCCAGCTTTGCGGGGGTATTGGTTTTTGTGGTCTGTCCGTTTGCGGATGTGGTAAGGCGTTCTTTCCTGACTGCTGTCACGGGTAAGTTCGTGGGATTGCAAAATTACCGGAATATTTTCCAAAATACCGCGTTCCGCACGGCAGTAAGGAATACGTTTCTGTTTACGGGGGTGTGTATCCCGCTGCTGGTGGCGCTTGGGCTTTTGGTTTCGCTGGCGCTGTCAGGCGTAAAGCGGGTGCAGCTTATCAAATCCTTTTACCTGTTCCCCATGGCGATGCCGACGGCGGCAATCGTCATTGTATGGAAAATGCTTTTTTACCGGCAGGGATTTTTCAATAAATACCTGGTACGGTTCCTTGGTTTGGTAAACGGGGAATTAGCTGCGGATGGGGGAGAATGCGTGGCGCCCGTGGATTATCTTGGGACAAATGCCGCGTTTTTTCTGCTGGTGGCGACCTACATATGGAAGAATCTCGGTTATACCATCGTGCTTTGGCTGGCGGGCATCATGGGATTAAACGGTGAAATGCTGGAGGCCGCCAGGGTGGACGGTGCGGGGAAATGGCAGCGCCTGGTTTACGTGCTGCTCCCCAACCTGAAAGGCAGTCTGTATACCATTGTGGTGCTGTCGTTTTTAAACTCCTTCAAAATATACCGGGAGGCATACCTGGTGGCAGGGGCTTATCCGCATGAAAGCATTTATATGCTGCAGCATTTGTTCAATAACTGGTTTGTAAACCTTGATTTGGATAAAATGGCGGCGGCAGCAGTGGCCTGCGGCGCAGTGTTTTTGGCAGGAATCCTGTTTCTCCAGCACGCATGGGACGGCAGGGAAGAGTAATATGTGGAAACGGAAACGGGTACGGGAGGTATGGCGATGGAGAAAGACAGAAAACATAATTGGAAGAACGGGCTGACGGAAACGGTCCTGTTCCTTCCCTCCCTGTTAATATGCATACCCATCCTTATTTTGCTGACAGGGTCTTTGATGGGGCGTGGGGAACTGGCGGAGTACCTGCGGCCGGTTTTGGGGGAAACCGGGGGGTACATTGCATGGAAACTGATGCCCGATTACCCGACGTTTGAAAATTACCGGAAGCTGCTGCTGGAAACCCCGCAGTTTTTCGTGCTTTTCTGGAATTCCATGGGGATGGTGGCGGCGGTGCTTTTGGGACAGATGGCGGTGGGCATACCGGCGGCGTGGGCATTTGCGGCATATGAATTTCCGTTTCGCAAGTGGATTCTTACGCTTTATATTGTACTGATGCTTCTGCCGTTCCAGGTGACGATGCTTTCTTCTTATCTGGTGCTGGACGGGATGGGGATGATGAATACGCGCAGGGCAATTGTGCTGCCTGCCATATTTTCCACCTTTCCGGTGTTTGTCTGTTACGGGGGATTTTCGCGGATTCCAGGAGAGATGCTGGATTCGGCGCGGATGGACGGTGCGGGTGAGTTTTTGATTTTTGCCCGGTTTGCGCTGCCTTTGGGAAAAGGGGGGATTCTTTCCGCCATGGTGCTGGGTTTTTTGGAATACTGGAACCTGATGGAACAGCCGCTGGCTTTCCTGGAGGATAAGGCGCTTTGGCCGCTGTCCCTGTACCTGCCGGAGATTACTTGGGCACAGGCGGGGTATGCATTTGCGGCGTCCGTGATTACGCTGGTTCCGGCGGTGTTTGTGTTTTTGATGGGGCAGGATTATTTGGAACTGTCCAGGTATTTGGATTATATAAGCCCAATGGTCTATCCCTCCCACTATGGCCCTTACAATTATAATATTCCGATACCTGATGCAGAGCCTTACCGACTGGTATTAGCGGCAATGCAGTCTTCCAGAAAAGTTTTGGCCGGAGTGCCGATCAATGATGGGAAAGAAGAATTGGCATCACTCGAACCGTTAGAGGGGGTCAAGGCCAGGGTGAGGCCGTGGCTTCAGGATTTTACGGCAAGTTATCTGCCGCACCATATTTCCTACGGCCCGCAGCAGGTAAGGGAGCAGATACAGGCGGTTTATGATGCCGGTTATGAAGAATGGATTCTGTGGGATGCCGCAGTCAGCTACCATTACGACGGGCTGCTTCCCGCGCAGTAGCCGACAGGCGGTAAATATCGGCGTACCGGACAAAACGGGATATTTTGCCAGGCTGCGGGAAAACAGAAGAAAAAGG
>ERZ808054.641-NODE-641-length-28796-cov-3.461228_pt1 | contig 28796 bp, 57 predicted proteins | sample MGYA00380201_ERZ808054 | MGnify/ENA primary metagenome ERZ808054 (study PRJEB31490, sample SAMN06133419) | mouse gut metagenome | isolation source: Z5_2 | host: mice | place: China: Chengdu | collected 2015-05 ...
ATCGGTCTTACCTTATGTCGCGCCCATTTCCTAATGCCTTTTATGCTTATATTGTACCGCAGTTTGGCGGGGTAGTTGTACCAAGTTATAGGCTATTTCTTTTTGAATCTCCGAAAATAGCATAGAAAATCAGAGTAAGCATTAACCCAATACCCCAAATCAAAACAACCGTTCCGCTGAACACCCAAAAACTGCTAAATATGTACTTCAAAATCTCCAACATTCCCATGTCCTCCCTTTTGCGGTTTCCGGTAGGGGAAACTCCCCTATCAGAATTATTTTGTTTTCAACAGAGCAGTGACCGCTGTGCTCCTGTCTAGCATAGAGCGACTACGCAACACGGAAAAGAAGGGAATCGAACCCCCTAACTCTCCAACAGATAGACCATCCAAAGTTCATCGGAATCGAACCGAACCTATCGACTTTTCCACTGTCCATTTTCTGTCTGCAAGGACGTGCAGGGGAATTTCTTCAACCATTTACATGATATCATAGATTTTTAATGGATTTGTACCAACTTAAAGCAAAAGAGCGGCATCACTGCCGCCCCTTGTCGTGGGAGATTTCCAAAAGAAAAGAGCGGTGGCAAGCTCCGCTCTCTTTTCTGTTATTCGATTGTCAAGTCCTCAACTACAACGCCCAATGCTTCAAGTTTTGCTTTTAATTCCCTTTCCTGGTTTCTAATTTCCTTGTCCTTATCCTCCGATACCTTGACGCGCTGTAAATTCATATATGCGCTTATAAACATTGTTTTCTGCTCTTTCTCTGTCATTTCGTCCATTACCTCCAACATTCTTTATTCTCCTTTCCGTTCATCAGATTTACTTGCCTCATCTGATAATACTATTATATCAATATTGGTTACCAATGTCAAGTATTTACTTTCTTTTTTATGATTATTTTTCCATCTTCAAAAGAAACTAATACCGCCTTGTCCTCCTGCGTCACGCCCAATTCCTTTACCATTTCTGCCGGAAGACTGATTTTATAGTTGACCGAGTTTTTTCCAGCAGTTCCCCCGGCTTTTCCCATGATTATATTTCTCTCTACCATAGTTTTATCTCCTTTTTATTGGTTACCTATATAATAACACATTGGTTACCAAAGTTCAAGAAAAATATTTTAAATAACTTACATAAATCTCTTGACTTTATTGGTAACCAATGATATAATAATATCATTAAGAGAGGAACGGAGGAAATGCAGATGGACAAAAAATAGGCAAGCTAGTGAAGATTGTCAGGTCACTCACACAACTTGCCTTAGAGATTGGAACTCTCATAGCAGTCATAAAAATGATTATAGAGAGTATCTAATCAAAACCGGGGAGGGAAACCTCCCCACCGAAAAAATAATACCATAATCCATCTGTAAAATCAATATGATAAAGAATATTATGAAACTTGTGGTGGCGGTTGCTTGGCTGGTTATTGTTGTAGTTGGGTTGATATTGCTATTTACTTGAACCATACTACCTGACGGGGCAGCACTGTGAGGAAGATTAAATGGCCCTTTACTCCCTCAAGTGCGGAGAAAGCAGAAACCGCATAAAATCAGGTTTTTTCGCTTACTCCCTCAAGTTTCGCTACGGTTTATGAAAAATGAGGGAGTAAAGGGCACCTGATAAGACAGGCCTGTGACACTATTCCTTATCAGGTTCGGGGATTTCCTCCGTTGCCTGTTTAAAATCAATCACTAAATCATAACTCATAGTAGCTAATATTTTTTGAGCATCTTCAAAGCCAAAATTTTTTTTGTTTAATATTTTAGTAAGTCCTTGTGGTTTGATGCCGAGTTTATCAGCTATTTCTCTTTGAGTGGTTTTAGTTTCGAGCATTATCTTTTTTATCTCAATTAAGATTTGCTCATTGTCTTTATAAATTATAGCCATTATGCACCTCTCTTTCTATTTGATAACACTATTATAATATAAAAAAGGTTATTCGTCAATCTAAATAGGATAAAAATAATAAAAAATATATTATAAAAAGGTTGACAAATAACCCAAAATGGGTTATACTAATATCATCAAGAGAGGAAAGGAGGAAACACAGATGGACAAGAAAATAGGCAAGCTGGTGAAAGTGGTCAAAGCACTCACACAACTTGCCCTTGAAATTGGAACTCTCATAGCCATCATCAAAATGGTAATAGAGAATATCCGATAGGTTCTGGGGAGGGAACCCTCCCCTACCTAAAAGATATCACAGTCTATCTGTAAAATCAATATGATAAAGAACATTTTGAAGCTTGTGGTGGCAGTTGTTTGGTTGGTTATTGTTGTAGTTGGTTTGATTTTACTGTTTATGTGAAATCATCAAAGAAACGGAGGATATGGATAATGACAATAAGTGAAAAGAACATAGTAAAAAGATGGAATATGATGGCAAACAAAGATTTAGGGATTGACAGAAACATTGAGGCGCACGGTTTCTCAGAACTCTTTACTGCAGTTTTTGAAAACGAACAGTATCAGATTCACGCAAACCGCTATATTAACAGAATAGTCAGAGGATTCGCAATCAATGAAATGATTGAAGATGAATGTTCCGTTGTTGAGTGTCTTGGCTTAAACCACATAAACATTACTAAATATGCAGCACAGGAATTAGATTGGTATTTAATGGATCGCCTCGGTTGGTTTGAGAGATACCAATACGCATTGACACATTAACCACACCACCCACCCGGCGGGGTTGCGCCGGGAGAAAGAAGGGAAGATATGGAATGGAGAATAAGAGAAAACAGTCGTGGATTTTATGCTGAATATGGCGGATATATTCAAAGCGGAATTGAAGTTGGATTTAAGCCAGGTTTCTATATGCCTGGGTTCCATGTATCAGAAAGTTCAAGATTTGACACAAGGAAACAAGCAGAGAAATACATTGCAAGCAGACAATAATTTATCCCGTCCCTGCCAGGTAATGCAGGGAGAAAGCGAGAAGGATATGCAAAAATTATATTGTGAGTATTGTGGCAGGCTACTTTCTGAAGGATGCGAATGTCATATCATAGCCGCCCAGGATTACGAAGAATTTTTAACAAATTATGAATGTGATCCAATGATTAATTATGGCTGGGGTCAGCAAGACATGATTGATATGTACCGGAGAGAACGGTAAAAACCAGGCGGTAGGATAACCCTGCCACCCTTTTCTATGCGTCCGCCAAACGCCAGATATGCTTCATAATTATCCGCTATTTTTTCAATAGATTCTGCCGTAAAAGGAATTGGGCTCACATTACTTGAATTTTTGTAAATATAATCTTTAATTTCATGTGGTAGTTCATTCCACGATGTACCTTTTTGACAAATTATTACTCTTTCCATTCCCAAGACTCCGATCCGCATTTATCTCATTATAGCAACTTTATAGAAATGTTTCAATTATTTCCCTCTTAAAAATTCCTCAAGCTGTCTAGTACAGTCAGCACACAATTCATACTCACTATCAGAATAACTGTATCCATCAGGATTTCCATTAAAAAGCTCATGTATTTTTACAGACTTTCCTTTTTTGAAAACATTTCTCAACTTTGCAGTCCAACCAGCATATACCATTGTTTTTCCACATCTATCACAAATTTTCTGCATTGCCATGCTTACCTATCCTCTCTATTCTGTAAAAGTAATACATTCTGGAGGAACCCTATGTACTGTACCGTCCTCATATTCCACCACGCCATACAGAGTTGATATTTGACCGGAGGTCTCCCCTATAAGATAGGCATTAACAACATAGGATTCGCTTCCCCATATGTGAAAATATCCATTGTGGATTTCCTCTTCTGGATCAATTTTACTGCATTGATTTCTTTTTCTTTTTGGGTCTTTCAGCTTTTTCACAATGCAAGGTCTTAACTCATTTTTATTCATTTTAGTACCTTTGAATTTTGCAAACATACTATCATTCTCTTCTGGAAACCATTCACTGCATGGAATCCACACGCCGATTTTAGGAAACTCATCAACAAGCTTTCTCAAATCATCAAAAGAAACGTGATCCGCTCCTGCGTCTTCCAATGCTGTCATAAATTCCATAAACTTCTTTTCATCAATCATCTTCCCTACCTCCTATCACAATTTTACAACAGATTCGGGCGGGGGTTGTACCAATTTAATTCAATAAAAAACCGCCAGTATAAAACCAGCGGCTCTAATCCATTAAAGAAACTCCACTTCATCAGATTGTATTTCTTTTACTTCCACTCCTATTGTTGACGGCATATCATAGGCTATATCATATTTATGCTTTTTCCCATCAATCAGTACGAAATCGGCATCCTTTTCAAGAATATTTCCGTCAAGAGTCAGCAGAATCTTATTTCCAATCTTTAGTTTACTTTTGACATTCATAAATAGGCCTCTACCCTAAACCCAAAGAGCCTAGCACCATGCAACTGTTCCTCTCTTCTTTGATAAATCTATACCATTCAAAGCATGATTTGCGTACCTCTTTCCGAAATCTTCCTTTGATTCTTCTATTATCCTATTGCCTCCGTCCTTTGACAATCCAACCTTTCCAGGCACATCCTTCTTTCCTTCAGGATAATAAATATATACATATTCATCACCATTTATTTCTGACAAAATATAAGTAAGCATTTAAAGTACCTCATTCCAAATTATTTTCTTTCAGATATTTTTTAAGGGCTTCCGCATAATTATACTGTTTTTGTGCTTCTTCATGGGCTGGTTCATAAGGGATATTGGCTTCATTTCTCATAATATTTGCTTCCATCAATTCATGGTTTAAAAGAATAATATCATGTTTTTTAATATTTTTTCCTTCTCTCAATCGAATCCATGATTGTGCCATATCATAATCTGGGAAGAATTTATGAACCGTCCCATCTTCAAATAAATGTTCTTTTTCAAATACGTGTGAAAAAACTTTCTCTATATCTTCTGTTGAGAAACCACTATTCTTTGCCACTGCCCTTATTTCATACTCACGTTTTCGACCAACCACTTCACGATAATACATTTCTGCAAACGTATCCCGCCTTTTAAAATCAGGGTCGTTTTTACTTGTTAATGCTCCACTCTTGGCTCCTACCTTTATTGTATCAGAATCCGAAGAATTTTCAATACCTTTATATCTCCTTGCCCCTTGATTCGCTTGCTTCGTCCACTCCCCACTAAAATCAGCTACCTTTATGCTGGTTCTGATACCTCGTAGCCGCTCCATTCGCTTTGGCAGATTGGGAACGTTTAAATCCGCTTACTTTGATACGGTCGTATTGTTTTCTCAAATCATTCTTTTCCGCAAACTCATTAAATGCTTTATTCTGCTGTCTTAGTTTATATGCCAGTTTATCATAATCTTCTTGAAGAATACTTTTTACATCGGTTTCTGTCACCATATCAATTTCTTTTTGTTTCACTAAGAGTTGGGTTTTTGTTTTTCTGATAGCACGTTCCATAGCGCGTAATTTTTGCGAATTACGATATTGCTGTTTAGATTCTTCTGAATCAATCCGGTTGCCAGCTCCATCAATGAGATTTCCGTCTTCATCCCTCCAAGGATTCCCTATCCTTTCATCATATGGTCCAAAAGAATGTCGACAATTATACCCTGAAAGTCCTTCTCCCGTTCCATATCCAGTAGTTTTCACAAAATCAGGATATTTATTGGTATTTTCTGAACCTCCTGATTTTTCTCCTGCTTCCTTACTCTCTCCCTTAACCTTTGTAAATTTAGCCAAATCAACATCAGATACATAAAATATTCTGCCTTGCCAGCTCATATGGTTAGCTGGTTCGTTACGGTCTGTAAATCGTGCGCCGGTATGCGCTGATGTGATTATAAGGTTAGTCCCTGCCTGTTTGACATATTCCATAGTAACTTGTCCTGCCATCTGCGCCATACTTGTACGAACACAACACAAAACAGCGGCTTCAAGCGTTCGCTTTGTTCCTGTTGGATATAATACCTCAATCCCTTTTCCAGCGTACCTATCCAGAATATCGCACACCGCCGCCGAATAGCTTTGCACACCTGCCGCCACTCTCATATCAACTTCATCAAGCAAATTGATAAGGTCATTTTGCGCCTGATCCATGGTGGAACGTGTCAGATTTTGCAGTTCTCCCAAACTACGTTTATACTGTGCATCCATAATTTCAATTACAGCGGCGTTTTCAAGCGGAGGCGATACTTTTATTCCTAATGAATTTAAACTGTCTGAATCAGCCCCCCACGAAGTAAGAACGGCATCTTGCAAGACTGCACGAAGTTCTTTTCTTGTCAATCCTGTTAAAGACATCAGCTTTTTTTCAATCGCTTCTCTGCTTTCCCCCATCATACGGAGCTTGTATAATAGACGGTCAGCCGTTGCAGTCATCTTCCCTGCGGTTAATAAGCGTCCAGCAATATCAGACATGATAAAGTCCTCTAACTGCCTATATAATTCTATCAATCGTTGTTCTTTCCCCTCAAAGTATTCTGGATATAACATCAGCCTTTCCCCACCTCATCTCTTACTAACCTTTCCCATTTTTGAAGATTGTTCTTTTTAGCAACCTCAAACCACTCACTTTGTCCGCCGCCCTTTGAACGGTCAAGCGGCCAATCTTTGTGAAGTATAGGTTTTTCTTTATGTTTTCTAACCCACACGCGCCCATTTTCATCTGTCCTAACAAGTCCAACATATTGAAAATGGCTATATGGCGCAGTCCACTCTACAAAACCGCTGTGTATATCCCCGTTTCCATGCCGGAAACTCCTTTGAAGCCCTCCATTCAAGAAAGGAACTAATGATTTGCAATCGGTCCCAATCGCTTCATTTAGTTTGGCTTGTGCGTTTCTGATATTGCGGTCAATCCGTTTCGTATTAATTTTGATATTCACATTCCCGACTGTTGTATTTATCTTCATTTACTCTCATGCCCTTTCAACATTTCCTATGTGCTGTTTAATTCTTATAAAATCGCATCACCTTCTTTATACTCATGCCATTCGCAGACAAAATCACTATCTGTAAAATCTGCCCTTTCGTCACTGTCTCCGTTGCAACATACTCCTGTAAAATTGTCCCAGTATTTACAGTTTGTGCATTTCCTTTTAGCTTTCTCTATGTGCTGTCTAATTCGCATAAAATCACGCTTCCTTTGGCTGATAGGCACTTATTTTTAATGCTGATATATCCTCTGCTCTAAAAACAATCTGTTCGTTTCCGTCTTCTGACATAAGAAAGGTAAAACGAAGCTTATTTTCATTAAGGTTACTTCCAATCATGTCTATTACCGCCTCGCTGCCCGTTCTGTGTTCTGTCTCATACATTCCGCACACTTCTTTCCCATTTCTTAACAGTGCGTTTACCCAAAACCTATACATTCCCTATTCCTCCCCAAACAATCTTTCCTCCGGCTGATTCGCATTTCTTTCCTCAACAGCCTCCTGGACCATCTTCTTTGCTTCTTCCTCTGTCAAGCCTAAATGACGAACGTTAAACCGCCACTTTGCCATATATCCCTGGTTCGCAAGTTGTAACTCAAAAAATTTGTCTTCCTCTTTGTTACTAAATGGGTCGCCGAAGTCGGCGTACAGCTCATAGTTTCCAAATTCGGATGGGGCTATATCGCCGTTAATAACCTCCATTGCGTTAATGATATACGCTATATCATGTATCACCCCGACGCGCCCGTCTCCGTTTGACTCTGGCCTATCCAGGACTTGCCGATACATCATCATGGTATTGATAGTTTTTCGCTCCGTGGCTTCTATCTGGGTAGCTGTGGCAACAACCACCTTTTGACCATTAAATACAAATGTTCCCGTATCTAGCCCTACTTTGGCAGAAATAATATTCAGGTAGAAATTAATTCCCTCCGTCCGGCTCGCCACCTGGAGCTGTGGCTGCCACTGCTCAAATGGTTTTCCACCATCCAAATCATCTGCACCAATTTCTTTAAGCACAAGTCTTGGCAGCTTAATCCCATGTGTTTCTGCATACTGTATCGCAGACTGCCCAACAATCATTTTAGGCGCCGAATCCTCTGTTTCAATCCCCATAGTAGACATTGCAATATCCAGCCAACGCAATTCCTCAATACATTCGGAAAAGCAGGATACTCCCAGAGGGCTGTCGGGGTCTATGGTGTTGCTGTATGGATTCTTTATGTACACGAATAAAGGCTTTTCAAGATTCTCTGCTGTAAACTCTGGCACAATATCCGCCCACTTGGTATTCTTAAGAGAAATTTCTCGGCCGATCTGGTCCTGCTGGTTCGACACAAAGGCTTTGTTAGACACCCGATACCTGCGGACCGATACTATTTCCCCTGATTCATTCTTGGCAGTCCCATCTTCAAAGCGGTGCCACTCTGCCCTGGTGTAAAACTTGTTTTCCTTTTGGTAGTAGGAGAAGAAGATTACCCCGTTTATATCCCCGCTGCTGTCATGCTCCGTCACCAGGAACCGATCCGGCGGTATGTAGTCCATTCCTTTACCGTTCCACTTCGCCATTACTCCACCAAGCATGATTTGATTTCCAACAATCTCCTGCGCGTTTTTCAGGAAATAACCATCAATCGCTTTCTGGATCCTGGCTGCTGTATCTCCAGTTCCATATTTTGCCTGTACCTTAATGTCAATGTTCTGCGTGATCAGCTTAGAAAGCTCCCTGGCCACAGTGTTTGAAAATCGGATTGTTCGGGTATCACCTTCAACCCACGGCGGATTTCCACTCTCCAACTGTTGCCAAAGTTTAATAGCAGCGTCCATCTCCGGCGACAGATACGTTTCCACACCGAAAGCCTTTTCAGCGTCCGTTTTAAATAACATTCTTATCCTCTCTTTCAACCAATTCAATATATTCATATAATCCGCTCCAATTTATCCTATTACTTATATTGTCGCATATTTCAGAAAGGAGTTTGTACCATTTTTCAGATAAAAAAGAACGCCCCTATGCGGAGCGTTCCTCTTTGTTCAAAAACTTATTGATGAAATACTGCTGTCCTTTGCCAGTGACCTTTGTTGTGCGACTTATTCTCACAGAACCGTCAGGATTGTTTACTGTACTTTCCTTGACCTCGAATAACCCCATCTCCATACTTTTCTGCGTGGGCATATTCCAGTCGGAGCCGTTGCGCTTGATAAGATAGCCGTTATCCCGTAACCATGCGAACATTCGTTTCTGCCCTATATCCACTCCGTTCTGCTTAATCAGCTTCGCCAAATCCCCAATAAGGATTGACGTGTGGCTTGTGGCTACGGCATCGGCGAAAATCTCTTTCGGCCTCATGCGGTCATTCTCCGCTTTGAGCGCCTTGCTTCTCTCCCGTTCCTCTTTCAGCTTCTGCGCCACGCTGATAAGCAAATCGGGATTGTCGAGAAGCTCATCCTCAGCATACATTCCATGCTTGCGGATAGAGGGGAGGACTTCATCAAATACCCACCGTTCAAATCTCTCCGCTTCCGGCAACTGCGACTTAATGACAAGACGGTAAATATCACCCTCCGGGATAAAATTTACCTCCTGCATTTTACCGCTGATATGGGTACTGTGTTTTACCGTAGCCCTGCAGTGCGCGGATACTGCGTCATTTGGCCTAGAATAACCCAAGGCCTTTGCCACATCGCTTGCCATAAAATACGGTTTTCCATCAATTTCCGCTGTCCGTACACTTCCAAACTCGGAATTTTCAAAAATCTGTAATTCGTTCATTCGCCATACCTCCTATGATTCCATTCTATCAGAAGCCCGATAATCTGTTGTACCAAATTACCTCGTGCCGATAAAGAATAAAATCATGCCAAGCCATAACGTAATGAAGAACAGAACCATAAGCAAATCTTCAAAATCCATCGGCTTGCGTTCTCTGCGTTCCAAGCGTGACGCTTTCAGAAACTTGTCCTTGTCTTTCTCTGCTCCCTTTATGGTATGGATAACCTCTTTAAACTTTCTCTCGTCTTTCATACTGACGCACCGCCTTTCTTCTTCATTTCAGCAAGTGCCGCCCGGTAGCCTTTGGCATATCCATAATCAAAAACAGTGCATATTGTTGACGGCTGATTTCCCTCAAGTGAATTAATACACGAAACAACTTCATCATAATATATTCCGTAACGGTCATTCATTGTATTGCGCTTTAAGAAATTTTCGATATACTTTTTGATTTTCTCCATAATATCATTTTCCTTTCTGCTCTTGAATTTCCCTAAAGAAGATGATATGATGTATTTATCATTCCTTTAGGGATTGGTGCATAGAGTGTTGGTGACTTTTAGCGGAGTGCCAACGCTCTATTTTTGTTTACCGATTTCTTCATCAATCTTTTCGTTAAGCCACGCAGTCTTTGTTTGTCCCTTTTCTTTCAGCTTTTCGTCAAGGGCTTCTAACTTTTCCCTTTTGACCGATACGCTGAATTGACCTATGGTTTTTCTTCTCTCTTTGAAGTAATCGGAAGTGTTTCTTTTGGCAACCAATTTAACACCTCCTCACTTGATTGCTAGCTAAAATATATCATGTTAGCTAGCTAATGTCAAGAGGGAAAATGATTTTTTAAACACACTCTCTTAATACTTCCACCGCAACCGCCGCCGCAGGAATGTATAGCAGAAATATCGGATCTGGTCACACTGGTGATCATTCTCCTTTATAACAGCGTCTTCTGGGCTTTCCATGTCCCAGGAGTACAATCCCATTTCACTCATTACCGATTCGCAATCTTCGTAAAAGCTGATAATTCCTTTATTCAGCATGGTTGTAACAACTCGTATTCCGTCCAGTACATCATTTTCCGCACCCTTGGCAATATATTTCCCATGCTTCTTGATTGTTTCGATAAATGAAGCGGCGGACGGGTCAACGATGATAAAAGTCAATTTCCTATCCCCTATCAGTTTACATAATTCCTGATAATGCGTTTCATCATCGCGCCTTACCCCGGTTTCACGGCTGTCATAGTAATATTCGTACTCCATTTGTGCGTGCCGGCCGTCAAACGCCCACAATCCAGCGGCAAACGGGTTTACAGTTCCATAGTCCACGGACACAACCCATTCTTTTTCCCCGGTCATGTGCTTGTCTTTGACGTGCTTCTCTTCGTCAAACATGGAGTAGACAAGCCCCTCTGCCACGCACCAGATACCCTCTATATACCGCTTGAAGAATACCCCCACATACGTTCCACGGTATCGCGCTTTTATCCGCTCTGACAGGGAAAGATTATCGTCCATCGTGAAATGCAGATACACAAGCCGCTTTTCCTCTGCCTTGTCAATCCAGTTGACCTTGAACCAGTGCCGGGGGCTGTCCGGGTTACAGTTGAACCACATCTTAGAGCCATCAACAGATAATCGCCCCGTTGCCTGATTAACGAATGATTCAGGCATGAGTGCCACTTCATCAAAGAACATTCCGGCCAACGTGATACCCTGTATCAAGTCTTGGGAGCGTTCGTCTTTACCGCCAAATATGTAAAAGTAGTTTACAGTGTTCCCCTTGCTTACTATCAGTAGATTGTCGCTTCTCTTGTCTATCACGGTATACTTTCTACTCGCAAGCATCAGTTTCAGCCAAAAGAGGACATTTCTTCGGAATGAACCGATTGTCTTTCCAGCCATGCCGAAATTTTGTTGGTTGAAGCTGTTCATAGCCCACAGCACATAGGACAGCGACATAGAGAGCGTCTTTCCACTTCTTATCGCCCCATCTGCTATGATCCCGTCCATATCCTTTACTGGGCTGGCAGGGCACCACCATGTGAGGACTTTCTTCTGTTTGGTGGAAAATGGCTTGAACTGGAAACCTTGCTTCTGTACCTTTGCTTTCATTGCAGTAGCGCGTTTTGCTATGCCTTTGCGAATATTTTCTATGCGGGTGTTTATGTCACTTATCTGCTTTTCCTCCCCATTGTTCCGCCATTGCTTTTGCAATCCCTATAAAAGTTTTGCTCCGGAGTTTTGAGCGTTCATGCGGTTTTAATGGCAACGTTTCCATGTGCCAGTTGCTTTCTATTGCCCCGGACGCACATTTTACAATCTTCGGCTCTACTATTTCAGTCGGTTGCAGTTTGGGCAGCCCTTTCAACCATAAGCAAGTTGTTTTTCTTTCTGGCTCTCCAAACTCATAAGGCTGTATAATGCAATCCGGTTTTCTGTATGCCGTTGACATTGCGCCTACCGGATTCTCTATCGCTATTTTCTCGCAATCGGCATTTGCAAACCGCAAAAAGAATTGAATCGCTTTCTTTCTGCTTTCCTTGCGCCTTACCCCCCTTTCTCCATATCGCTCCACACTAAACCAACGATTCCCGGTATTTGTCAGATATGTACATGGTGGAAATGCAATAATCATATCCCATTTTCCATCAATGCAATGAACTGAACCGTCCACTGTCTGAAATTCACAGTTTCCGTTCAAAATCGGCAGCACATCATTCTGTATATGCCATTCTTCATGTCCTCCACTACACTGTTCTATGTCGCATGAATACGCTTCATGCCCTAATTTTCTGAACTCTATACAAACACGTTGGCTTTCCTCACAGGCTACTAAAACTTTCATTTTCCCCTACCTCACTTTCCTCCCACACTTCCGCCGCCGTCCCGTTCAGCGCGTCCATGAAGTTATCCTCTGCTTCTTCCTCCGGCTGGCTGTCCTTGACCTGGCTTTCCAGCTTCAGGAGTTCGATTTCAAGCTTCTGTTCATTGTCGATATTCCACCCCTTGAAGTTGTTCCGCAGGCTGAATTGCGCGCCGTTGGAGCCGTCACGGTCAAACAGACGGCTCTCGGCGTATTCCTCGATTTTCGTCTTCGCGCGCGTAATCGTGTTCATAAACTCTTTCTTGCCTTGGTAATTCAGCAGAGAAAGCCTTGTTGTGAATCCTAACGCTAATGCTAATCCCGTTACAGTGGGCGGTTTCGGTGGCTTTATCCAACAAGGATACCCATATTTATTAACTACTGGCTTCCCTTCATTATCAAGAAGTGGCTCACCCTCGCAGATTGCAAAGTATTGTTCAATTTTATCTTCTATTTCCTCCACATTCTTATATTTGGGAGGTCTGCCAACGTTCGCCACTTTTTCTCACCTCAATCTGCAAATACTTTCTGCCTGTCAATCAATCATCTTCCGTTCCCATTCATTTTTCCTTACACTCCAATTCTTTTAATGCAGCTTCAGCTTCTTCTCTGGTTTTATAAAATCCATCATGGTTTAATAATTCTGGCCGTATCCATGTTTCTTCAATTCTTATTTGAACATGATTACAGTGAGCGCATTCCGAAACAACACATATATCAAATGCCATTATCAGTAGCTTCCCTTGTTCTTCTAAGTCCTCATATTCTGCCAGCTTTTTAATTGCCGCATTTATAGTCACTTCTTGGTTATCTTTCAAGTGAATTAACCCCGAAGGTGCTTTTATTGTTAATCTCTCCATATTCCCTTTCCCTCCACAATCCCACCTACTGGGATTTAATTCTTTTCAGCCATTTACTACTAAATTCCCACGTCTTATCTGGCTCAACATCAGGATGAAAGCAGTACATCAGTACCCTATTTCTTCCAATCCGCTTAGTACAATGGCTTGTTACTGTTCCAGGAACAGGATTCTCTTTACTTGCAGATACGACAATTTTCCCATCACTCTCCAAAACACAATCACTAATAAGTTCCGCTCTCCACGGCTGTCTTTCTTTTATCCACTTCATCTTTATCCAGCCTTTCCACAATCCTCCCAAATCTCCTAATGATATTATACAGGAGATCTGAGGGAAAGTTGTACCAATTTAATTTCTCCTATTCCACTCCGCTTTTACTTCATCAAGATTTCTTCCAGTTGGATATCCATCTCCTGGAACAGGGCAATCTGGATTGTTGCATTTAACCATGCACATGAATCCTCCGCTCGACCATGTTTGGACTATGATTTTATTCCCTTTGCATATCCAGCATGGTTTTAATTTTGTTCCTCTCATTTGCCTATTCTCCTCATTTTTTTGTCCATGATTGACATGAAATAGCGGCGAACACCGTAAAAATCGGTCCGACAGTATGGAATCCTCTCCATCTCTTTCAACTCCCATTTCACGCTTAAAGTGTCATAGGACTTGTTTTGTTCAACACTTAACAAAATATATTCCGCAATGTCTTTATTAGCTGCATAAGCCGCCTGACGTGCTACAGAGGTATATCTTCCAGACTGTATCAGATTTTCCAATTCCTTAACTCGTTCATCTGTCAAACCATAATATTCTAAAGAATGCCGTGGCGCCCCTTGATACTGCGGTTCCTGCGGTTCGTCAAAAATGCTTTCCTGCCAAAAACCATTATAATCTTCACAAAATTTTGTTTTCGCTTTGCAGTCCACACACTTGCCGCATACAGTCAAGCATGTCCGGCATAGACAGGTGCGACATTTTCTGCGCATGATAATCACCTCATTTGCGATTACAGTAAGTACATTCCGAAACCATGTAAATATACAAGTATCAACACTTTTTCTTACGATACAGCTTTTTTTCATTCATTCTTCTTAATTCGTCTTGAGCTTCCAAAAATTTCAAAATGACATAAATTTCATCTAACGTCATATCCTGCACTTCGGCAAAGAAATTATAAATACCATCTTTCTTAACAAGCGCCGTGATAAAAGCAACCTCACTATCCGTTTTATCCGAAATATCCAGCATAAATGAATGCTTTCTTCTCATTTCTGCTGCAACTTTTATCATCTCTTTTAAATCCATATTTCCCTCCACGATTTCTCCACTAAATCCTAATCCAACTGCCTCAATCAGTCTCATTACCCAGCCTCTTTCTAAGATCATTTAAAGCTATGGCATCATAATCCGTATCCCTTTGCTCAAAATTATGGAAACTGTTTCTTGGTTTTTGTATCCGCTCAGAAGGCCTTTTGTATTTCCCTGGAAGATATTTTTCAAAAACCATATCTTTCAAGAAATTTTCTGCATTTTTGATATATCTTTCCTGGGTCCCTAAAATCTTGCATGACTCCGCATAGTTTAAAGCACATTCCACAAGCTGATCTTCCGTCGCCTTATCAGTAAGCAATATAGAAGCATACTCGCGCTCTGTCAGATATCGGTTACAGTTTTTCGGATAAGCAGAGATAAAATCCTCAATCCTGCACAGACGCTCTCTCTGTTTTACTTTACTTTCCTTTACTTTACTTTCTTTACTTTGCTTTGAACTAGCAACTTTTTGGCTTGAACTAGCAACTTTTTGGCTTGAACTAGCAACTTTCAAAGAAAAAAAGCCAACTTTATTACGCATACCCTCTTTTAATTCTTCCAAATCAAATAAAGCGTACTCCTTGATTATTTTGATTCTTTCCCTTTTTGCCGCTGCTTTAAGGAACCGAATCTGTATTCCGTGGGAAGTGAGTACTCCTGACGCGTTAAAAACTTTCTCGTCAAAGATTCCACGTTTAACACACCTGTTTATCACTTCGCCTATGAGGTTCGGGGAACAATCACATCCCAAGTCTTCTGACCAGAGGTAGCAATCGTCTTCTCCCCATTCTGCGTAATATCCTTTATCAGAGTAGATAGCGCACAGGGCATAAATCAATATAGTCACACCCTTAGAACCAAACTCACTCTTAATCAATTTCACTTTTTTATCTGCATGAAAGAAGTCAGTATCGAAAGAAAAATAACCTATTCCTTCTTTTGACATTTTTTCTCCTTTTGCATTTAAAAATTATATTTCTTTGATTTTTACCTCTATTCGAGGATCTGTTTTATCAATCTCAAACCTGTCTGAAAATCCGACAACATATTTCCAGCCATCGCCTTTTAATACCGCAGCGTTCACAAGTGCGTCTTGTATGACTTTTCTCCCAAACGATGAAATATTATCAAGGTCTCTACGCATATCCCTTTCGTACCATATGTATTCCATGTACACAGGGTTTTCAATTTTCACCCCATGCAGGCAATTTTCTATGGCTTTACTGACCGCTCTTTCGTTGCGTTTTTTCATATTGTTTCCGGCACATGAATTGGAGCGATTTGCGCCTATGAATTTATTTAATCCGTCAAGCCTGCCAGGGATTGTTAGCAAATATTCCATTAGTCTCTCTCCACAAACTCTTCACAGCTACACCTGTATTCCGTGGGAAGGGAGTAGTTCTCGCTTTCTTCGCACTGACATACAAAATCGTTCTGTTCTTTGTCATATCTGCTAAATTCGCAGTTTCCACAACATTTACTCATGGTTTCCTCCTTTCCGGCGGCAGAGACCACCCGCCGCCGATTCCGTGATATATCGCATGAACAAATACTACGGTTGATAGTTACCTAATTACGGAAAAATCATAATCGCTTTCCACAAAACGAACTGTCTTTTCATGGTTTATAGCATTCCCCAAAGCGCAATATATCTCATCCATATCCTTCTCCGTGAAATTTGTATCAAGAAAAGTATTTATCCCATTCAGCATAAACTCATGGAATTTTCTGTTTCTCCATTCTTGCGAATATGGAGCTGTCTTATGCGCTGGTCTTGAAAACCATTCTAAAACCTTGCACTCCACATCAAGCGGAGCTTCACAGTTTGAAAGAATTATGTATTGGTTTGTTCGCTCATGCGCGATAAACTCGTCCCGTTCATTTATGAAACTTCTCGGAAATGATGTCAGCAACGCAAGTCTGACTTCCTGCATATCATTCATAGATTTACCTCAACTCTCCAAATATTCCTCCAGACAAGTCGCATAATCCACACTGTCACGATCTTTCTGCCACTCCGTCCAGAAATCTATAGTTTTACTCTGCGGCCGCTCCTTTGCAAGCTCCACATGGATTTTAAGAGGTATCGGGCAGGCATCACCCACCACAAGGCAGTCACCAGGTGAAAACATGGTAGTTGTTTCAATCATATCCGCGCTTCCGTCTGGCATCATACCCTTAATCATGCTCTTGTCATTCTCGTTATTGAGTTTCATAACGATATAGTTTGCACACTGCGCCATGATGGTTTTATTAAGCTCTGAAGGCCTCTGTGACGCCACAAACAACGTGATTCCGAACTTCCTCCCCTCTTTGGCAATATTCTCAAAAATCTCCACCATGCGCCGCTGGGCTGCGGTAAGCTGGAAATCTGTCGGTATGTAAACGTGCGCTTCATCACAGACAAGGGTAATCGGGCGATCGTTCTTTTGCATAATCTGGATATTGTAAATCAGCTTTGTTATCGCCCCGATAATCAGCACCGCAATGTCGTGCGGTATGCCAGACAGGTCAATGTTCTTTACTGGATTGTCGCCTCCCATGATGCGGTTAAGGAACTCTGTAAGGAATGACTGTTTCTCTCCTGCAAAAAGAAAATTATGTCGCTTGTCCATATATAACGTACTCATAGTATTTAATAATCCTGCCAGTTTTCCGTTATAATCTCCTTTAACAGTCTTAGCTCGTCCTGCCTTATCCCCGGTCTTGTAAAATTCTCCTGTCTGTGCTTCCTCGTCATTCAGATACGCAATATGGCCTATCATTTTTCCGAAATCAAAATATACAGGTTTATTCTCATTTGCATACTTTCCAACCTGCGCATAATACGCTTTCCGTAAAGCTGACATAACCACTGTGCTTTCCTCTTTCACTTTAAGTACATTTGCTGCCATGTCTGAAAATCCAAGCATCCAGATAGGGAATGGGACCTCTCCCATCTTAATACTGTCTACATAGGATAACTGGCTGTACTCACCGTGGATATCAAATATAACAATATTCGCACCAGGCAGCTTTGCGGTTTCCTCCACAATTTTTGCAACCGTTTCGGACTTGCCGCAGCCGGTATTTCCGACAATGCAGGAATGGCGCTGGTAAAATTTGTTTCCATCAATCCATGCCGGAAAATCATAAGATGAATAATTTCCTATTCCAAGACCAGCTTTTACGCTAAAATCCACAAGCATACTACCAAAATAACTTTCACATACTTTTTCGATCTGCACATTTGTACTCGGATACCGGTCGATTTGTTGTTTAAAACTATCATCTATCACGCTTCCCAAAATGGAACACTCAATCACTTTTAAAGATGGCTGATGCAGTTCCTCCATAATGGCGTTATCATCCATCTGTGTTTCCACATCATTATCCGTGATGGCGGTTATCATAGTTACAAGCTCCACTTCGCCATCTGATACGGATATGAGGTCATTCAGGCGGGCGTTTTCAAACTCCGCATCGTCCGTCCTGATTTGTATTTTTTCGGGTAATATTTTTACTAATTTCATTCAAATAGTCCCTCCTTTTCAGGAATTTTCCAATCAGCAGGTACTATATTGTTTTGAAAAATACACCCTTTTTCTGAATCATAAAATACACATCCGTTTTTACATGCGGAATGTTTTTCACAATATCCCTTTAGCATTTCAAGCGCCCCTTTTATCAATTCCATTTTCCTATCCCTCCAATAATTCCGAATAATTCCTTATCCTTGCCTTTTTCACGCTCTTGCAGTAGTCACATACGCCGCAGTAGTGCGGCTCTTCGATACCCGATTTTACAGCGATAAACCGCGGCATTTTTCCTTCAATTTCCCGGAGTGCCATGTCAAGTGTCGGTTGATCTATTTGGAAGATGTCAAAATTCGTGACTGCCTCCTTTGTGGCGGCCGCCAAATAAAACGGAAGTCGCCCATATCCACAAGCCTCTGCGCCGGCCTGATAAACCGCACCTTGCAGGTCATATCGCCAAAATGCAAGGCTCTTGAAGTTCTGCACCACCTTTAAATCTGTGATGCAGATACCTTCAACGAAACTATCCATTTTCATCTTCCACAGCACACCAAACATCTCAAACGTAAGGATTTTCTGCTTTTCTCCACTCATGTATTGCATAAAACGTTCATCACGCTGCACACGCTTGATAATCTCGTCAGCCTTACGAAACTCTGACCGGAGCGCGCCATTACGGCAGTAGAATATGTTTGGGCATTCCTGGCGCAGCTTGTCCAGGGTCCCCTCAAACCAACGGTCCGCAAGTGTTCCGATCAGCATAGCCTTTGTCTGCTTCTGCTCAAACTCTCCGCGTATCTTTGCCATAGCCATAGCTTCGCACTTACAGAAGTCCTTGTACTGGGACACACTGAAAAAGGCTTGATTCGCTTCCTTTCCATAATATGTATTATCACTTAGCTTCATCAGCACCACCGCCTAAATCAAGTTGCTGTTGTCCGTCGACCGTCTTTTCTTCTTTCTTATCCTTCTTTTCTTTGCCAGCGAATGCGTCCTCAGCCTCATTCTTTTCAACGCCAGGCAATTCAAATATTTCCTCGCGCTTCGCCATTCCGTCTTTCAAAGACGTATATACCCTCTTGAGCCGCACAAGGTCGTTCATAGAGAATGCTGTTGACTTGCAGCCAATATACTTCTCAATCGCCTCAAGTGGCACAGAAAACTCTTTTTTAAAGATTGCCGCCATATCCTTAACAAGGTCGATAATGGGCTCATCCGCCTTACCAATAAGCGTCTTATTGCACTGTTCCATAGCGTCCTCCACCACATCCCCAGGAATAATTCCAAGGATGCAGGAGCGGAGCCGCCGTGCTCCCTGATTAGCAACCATCTCATAGATATCCCTTGGGTCTGTTAGTGTCTTCGGTCCTTTCTTTGTGCTTAGAATATGCGGAACGCTAAAAATCTTCTCCTGTCTGGTGTTGGTCTCCAAATCCCATGCGTAGGCCATCACCTGACTTTCGCCGGCTTTCTGTTCCAGTTCCACAACGCCAAAACTCATGTTTCCCCAGCTCTGCGCCAAAGCTTCAGCCAGCCGAATAGACGGACCGATAACCTTTTGACCGCCGCGCGGATACTCATACATAGCCTTTTCTGCCAGCCCCTTTCGCTGACAAGCCTGCATGATGCGGTTGCAGCTTACTACATAATCCCGTGGGAACTTCTTCGCCATAATGATCTGACCCTGTACTTCCTGCGTCTGTCTACTTGTTACCATCTCTGCGGTTACACTTCTTCCTGCTGACATTTCGAATCCTTCCATTTCTTAGTCCTCCTTCTTATCATAATTTATATAGTTGACACCTTTTCTATTTACGGTCTCTCCCTTAATGATACTGACCGTATATCCGGCCTTTATAGGCAGCCTTGCAATATCAAGTTGTTCCTCTTTTGTGATTGCGTTCGCTGTAATCTTAATCTGTCCCATCATTCCTCCTTAACCCAGTTTCCAGAGTAAAACCACTCCACAAGCATTTCCCTAAATTCCTTTTTATCGTCCAGACTCCCATGTATGCACCTTGCCAGCGCATATTCAAAAGAGAATTCTTCAGGGATAAAAATTCCTTCCTCGGGGCCAATTCCTAAATATCCACACATGCTCTCATCAACCGGAATTGTAATTTGACCCAATGATCTAAATTCTGGAATTGCATGGTCGCCCATTGATTTTTCCTTCATTTTCTGCTATCCTATCATTGATTGATTGTGTAAGCGCCTTGATGGGAGTTGCCGCTCCCTGAGGGCGCTTTCTTTTTCCTGTATTCATTGGACCATACATGCTTAGGCCCAATATGGCCGCTGCACGATTTGTCCCGTTTCTCCTTCGGCTCATTTCACACCTCCTGAGTAAACCAGGATCATTAAGAGCAGCACAAGCACCATATTCAGTACGCCAAGGATTTTTACCAATCCTTCAAGCTGTTCGATTCGGCGCTCTTTCTTTTGCATTGGAGTTATATACACTCTTCCAATAGGTTCAAAATTAATTCGGTTCATTTTCGCTCTCCTTTCCCAGTATTTTGTCAATTTTTTCTTGATAAATCTTAAAAGTCCATGTGCTTTTTCCTTTGTACGGTGGTATAGCCAGGCCCAGGTCTATTTCTCCCAGCCTCATAAGTTTCCTGATTATCCTTGGACATATGCCAAGCTGCAAAGAAGCTTTTTCTGCGCTCATATATTCTTTTGCTTTCTGCGTCATTGCTATTTCTTCGCCTCCTATCTGCATTATTTCCTGCTCACTTCTATTGAGAAAAATCGGGGCCTTATTCATCTATGTATACGGTCCTTAAATCGGAATCATAAACCAGCTTCAGGGAATCTCCTGCCTGGTCTGAAAGCTTCCCAACATTGCCATCTATAGTAAGGATAAAAAAGTCCATGGCGAAGTTCTGTTCTAAAAGCCATTTTCTGATTGCGTATTCTGCAATACTTTTCGCACCTTTAATCATACTTACCTCTCTCTTGAATTTATTTTGCTTATCTCTTACACTATAAGTACAGGCTCTGCCAAGCCGAGTACAAGAAAGGAGAAATCTAATGACAACTAACGAATTATGTGAATTATATTCCACTGAAATTGCCAAAGCCTTTGATGAAAATAAAGAATTAATTCAAGAGCAATTATTCAACGGAACATATCCAGATATGACAGAAGAACAAATCTACTCAAAAATGATTATAAATTCCATTCTTCTGTCTGCGAACTTGTCAGCACAGGTTATTGTGACAAGCCTTGTGAACATTGGCGTAATACCAAAGGCTGCTCTTGAGGCTGCGAAACTGAAACCTCAACTGCATCTCGTAAAGCCTGTAAAGGATTCTTCCTCTCAAGAAGAATAGTCTCGATACGCTTCAAAGTATCATCAATGCTTTGGAGCGTTTTTTCTGTGTTTCCATGTACTCCTAAAGGAAGAGAGGATTCGTTTGGATAGAACCTCGGTTCTCTTAGCTGTTCCAATTTATCACCTCCTTGCCAAGTTTCCTTGCATTCTATATAGTTCAACAATGTTACAAAACGCGAACCCTAATAAGGATTCAATGCAGCGTAGACGTTCACCATCTGTGCTGAAAGTTCTGCCAGCGCGGTAGGGCTACAGTCCTTAGAACGCTCCGCAAGTAATTCCAACTGTTTGTGGAGCAGTTCTCTTTCTTCTGCATATACATTTTTCTCTTTATCACTCATACTCTCACTTTTATTCATTTTCTTACCTCCTATGATTCCTTCAAATGATTGTTTGTGTTATAATCTCCTTATCAAATGCAAAGGAGAAAATCATGCTTACAAAACCTCAACATAAATTTCTAAAAAAACTTCTAAAAAAAGACATCCCTTGCCAAGATTTGGCTGAAAATTTTGACCCTGTTTATATGTATTTACTTAAAAAAGATTTCATTGAAGATTACACAACATGGTCAAATTATGGCGCAGGAGAAGTTGAAATCCCGTACTGCAAAATCAGCGAAGAAGGAAAGGTGGAACTTGAACTTTACAAAGAAAGCAAATATCGATTCTATGTTCCGACCATTCTTTCTATAATCGCCATAGTCGCCAGTTTTCTTGCCGTATTCACACAAAATGGAGAATTATGGCAATGGCTGAAAGGATTATTGCTATAATAGAAACTACCGATGCGTGTAATGACCTATCGCAAGCGCGGCATGACAAATCTGTAATACTTGACAGTAATTTATATTTGGGACATTCTTCTTCGTGTTTTTTTTCGAGTTCTTCCCTTGTCGTTTTCCTCACAGTCAACCCTTCCTCTGCCGCCATATGAATGATTTTCTTTGCAAATTCTTCTGATTTTGTTAATTTCAATGCTTTCACCTCCTTCCTACTGTGCCATATCTGCAAATTCCCTGGGGTCAACGCCGAGAAAAACGCATATACCCATAAACTCATAATCCCGCAAATCTCTCTCCCTGTCTTAATCCATCAAACTGCTATACAGAGCAGGATAAGAAAGACCTGTATCTCTGGCTACCTTGGAAAGGTTAATCCCCATCTTTTTCATATAATCAGATAAATTTTTAGTATAGGTACTCAACATATCACCTCTTTCTGTATGATATAATCTCCATAACGCATATTAAAAAGGAGAATCATAATGAGCAAAATACCTTCAATTCCACCAAATATCCGCGCTTCCATACATCATCCAAGGAATTGAGACCATACTAAAATGGCTAAAGTGATGGAATTGAGAAGTACAGATATCGAAAGCATTGCGTAACCAGCTTTTGTTGGCTTCATTGTTTCACCTCCCTATGTCACAATCTACTCCAGAAAATACTCAATCGGCTTGCCGTCCCTCTTTTCCATCTGCTATAATCCTTTTATCAGCACCGCCATGCTGAAATATTAAGAAAGGAGAAACACATGGATAACGAATCTAAAAAATTACTGGAAATTTTAAAAACCTTAGAAAATGAAACGTTTTGTAGTTCTGAATTTTCAAGGTTTGGATATTCCGAATCCGAGGCAAGATCTGTACTAATCCGATTGGAAAAAGCTGATATTATTGAGTGTGTAAAAATCTATCCAAACGGCAACAAATCATACAGACTTTCCTAAATACACAATCCCTGGGTGATTATTCACTTGGGGATTTTTCTTGTAAAACATCATGCAAAAACCGTTTAAAACTCTCAAATTCTCCTTCGACGATGGGAAGTTCATCAAAAGTAAGTTTTATTTCTGGACAGTTTCTTGCTTTTCCAGCTTTTGTTGCCTTATGTGAAAATTTTATTTTTTCCACACACTCAAGAACCTTACCATCGTAAAGAATTTCCGTCTTTTTTCCGTTTGTTACAATAATTGCTGGCTTTATTTTTCTCACCTCCTTATGTCACCACCTCTGGTTTTGTGTTATAATCTCCTTATCAAATGCAAAGGAGAAAAACTATGAACCTTCTTGATACTCCAAATATGTTGCAATCAGCAATCCGGGCAAACAGCGAACTTCTCAACATGGAAAAAGAAGTGGATCGCAAAATAAGTTACAAACAACTGGAAGAAATAAAATCCATTGCTAAAAGCACACAACAGCAGTTAAAAATCATGGAAGAGCAGTTGTCAAAATATAAAAATGAACTTGAATCTGCAAAGAAAGATCTGCTATTTTCCAAAATTACCACTGTGATTGCCATCATAATTAGCATTGTTGCTATAGTAATACCCTTGCTATATTAATTGACAAAGACACTAAAGCAATCATTAGGGCAACAATAGAAATATGCTTTACTAGGCGGCTCTGGCATCTGACTTTTTCTAATTCTTCTCTCGTTTGCTTCACCTCCCTTACACTGGAACCTTGTCCGGCTCTAAAAAGTAACCAATAGGAACCCCAAAGTAATCAGCAACCTTTTTAAGTGTGTCGATTCTGGGAAACGACTTGTCCCATCTACGAATAGTCGCATTGCCGATATTGCATTCTTTTTCTACCTTTGCAATGCTAACCCCTTTCTCCTTGCACAGGGATTCAATTTTTGCATACAGCAACTTCTCACCTCCTCGTTGTTGATATTTCCTATTTTCCCCTTTATAATCTAAGTACAGGCTCTGCCAAGCCGAGTACGAAAGAAAGGAGAAGTGTTATGTCTAATAATGATCATTTAGTAGCTGTTGTTGCTCTTATAGCCCCGATTATTACCACAATCATAAGCAATTTATTTCAATTAAAGGCAAAACGTCTTGAATCTGAACAAAAAAGATATGAACAAACCATTTTGCACAAAAGAGAAATATTTGAAAATTTTCTTTCAGCTTTTAATCAGGTGTGCCAGCTTCCAGCAAAAGAATGTATAGCACAGTATTCATCTTGTTATTCTCTTGTTTATGTATATCTTCCTAAAAAAGTAAGAGATGATTTAGGAAAGGTTAATATACTCATACGCAAGAAACAATTTGATGAAGCAATAAAATATGTGGATGCCATTTCAATGGATATATGCAAAGAAATGGAAAAACTATGCTAAGCAAAAATAAGTAACAACCACAAAAACAGCATATAAAGCATATATTTTATATGACTTAGGACTTATTCTTTTCATTATCCCTATCCCTAATATTGCTACCAAAACTACCAATATATCGGGTAGGGATATATTTATAGAATGCATCTGTTTCTCTCACCTCCTATTATTTAGAAAAAAATCTACTTCAGTATTGACATTTATTAGAGAATAGTCTAAAATGAAAGTACCACCAATCAATGAGACTAACCCCTATAAATACCTTTTGTGATTTAGACTTATTTCTAAATCATGATTCCATTATAAGGAGTTATCTCTCATTTGTCAAGCATAATTTTAGACTTATTTCTAAAAATAATGGGAGGTAAATATGGACAGTGTAGAACTGGTGAAAAAGATATGCAAAGAGCGGAAAATACCTATATCACGCTTGGAAAAAGATTGTGGTTTTTCCAATGGCTATATAAGAAAGTTGCGAGAGGGAAAGTTTCCATCTGATAGATTAGCAATTATAGCGGAATATCTGAATTTGTCCGTGTCTTATTTGATGACAGGAGAAGAAAAAGAAGAATCTCCAATATATTACACCAATGAAGAAACCGCCAAACTCGCCCAGGAAATGTTTGAGGATGAGGACATGCGCTCTCTCTTCCATATGAAGCGTACTATGCCGCCAGAGCGGTTCAAGGCCCACATGGAATTTATGAAGAATCTTTATAATCAGGAAAAAGGGGATAATTTTTAAGTTCGTTTTATTGGGCGTACGATTTTGTAACATGTAAAGGGGTGATACGAATGGAAGATATCAATGTACAGATTATGGATATGGATACTATGATCCCAGAGCATTTGGTAAAAAATCCAGATGACACATATACAATATTTTTAAATGCTAGGCTGTCAAGGGATAGTCAGTTAAAATATTATTACCACGCTTTACAGCACATAAGCAGAGGTGACTTTTGTAAAAATGATGTACAGAAAGTTGAATATGAAGCACATAATGATTAAATCGCTATGGCAATTTAATAGATAAAATTTAGGAGGATATATATTATGAAAAAGAAGTTAGTATTATTAGTAGCAGTATCTATGCTTACTCTTTCAGCTTGTAGTTCTAAAGATACATCAACCACTACTACAACTCAATCAGAATCCCAAAGTGCAGAATCTATATCTGAATCTCAAACACAAGAAGTTGAATCAACTGATTCTGACCTAACCTCACTGGGAGAAATAGAGGTAGATGAAGGTATTTTCAATGTTGAATTAACTGTTCCATCTGATTTTGTAGAGGCACAAACTCAGGAAGAATTAGATAAACTTTCTAAAGAACGCGGGTTTAAATCAATAACTCTGAATGAAGATGGCAGTGCAACATACGTTATGAGCAAAAAGCAACACCAAGAACTTCTTTCGGAGTATAGAGAACTGATCAATTCTTCTTTGAATGAAATGATAGGTTCTGAAGATTATCCTAACTTTACAAATATTGAAACAAATGACAATTATACCGAATTTACAATAACTACTAAAAATACTGAATTAGATATGGTCGAATCTTTTTCAGTAATCGGATTTTATATGTATGGTGGATTATATAATGTATTCAGTGGCGAAGAAGTTGATAATATCTCTGTGACCTTCATAAATGCGAATACTGGAGATATTATTAATATTGCAAACTCATCTGATCTGGAATAATAATTACAAAACAAAACCGCCCGGTGCTACCAACACCGAACGGCTTAAAATAGATACCAAAAATGATACCTACACGCAAAAATATTGTATCATTTTTGGAACAGCCATGCAAGCGGAACCTGTCAATTTTTCCGACAAAGTTCGCTGGCTGTTATTTTTATACCCAAAAACAGGAGGTACATATTATGGCCAAAAGAAAAAAATATCCACGTCTCCCAAATGGTTGGGGAAGTATTCGGTATCTTGGAAAAGGAAGAAGAAACCCTTACGCTGTCCACCCACCAACAAAATTAGACGAAAGTACTGGAGACATTACAGAGCGTCCTCCGGCGCTATGCTATGTGGATGATTATATGGTCGGCATAGCAGTCTTAACGGCCTACCATGCTGGCACTTATAAGCCAGGGTATGAATTATCAGTAAAGCAGGAAATAAGTAAGGAAACGACTCTGGAAACTCTTAGCAACCGGATTTTATCCGATTACCGAAAACTATATGGAGTGGAAGCCAACAGCCCAACCTTTGCGCAGGTCTATGAACGATTTTACGCCGAAAAATTTCCGCAAGGTCACAAATATTCAAAAGCTACCGAAAGATCAACAAAAGCTGCTTACCTGAACTGCAAAAAACTTCACGACTCTGTATTCGCAGCATTGAAATTTAATGACTTACAGTCCGTAATTGACAGTTGCCCCCTAAAACACGCCAGCCTGGAGCTGATAGTCAATTTATTACACCATATGTACCAATATGCCATAATGAATGATATCTGTGAGAAAGATTACAGTATAGGAGTGAAGATAAAGAAAGCGGATGATGATGAAAAAGGAATCCCCTTTACACTGGATGAATTGGCTAAGATTTACCATGTGAAAGAAAATGAAACTGCTCAAATGCTGATTATTATGTGCTTATCAGGATTCAGAATCAACGAGTACAAAAATCTCTATGTGAATTTGGACGAGGAATACTTCCTTGGTGGAAGCAAGACCAGGGCCGGAAGTAATCGTATAGTGCCCATACACCCATTTATAAAGGAAATGGTATCATCCAGAATCAATCAATATGGAAAGATCCTGCCATGCAGCGCCAATACTTTTAGAAGAAATATGGAAGGATTTCTTGCTGGCATTGGCATAAGAGAGCACCACACCCCTCACGATTGCCGCCATACATTCTCTTACCTCTGCGAAAAATATGAGGTCAATGAAAATGACAGAAAGCGTATGCTTGGCCACACATTTTCTGATATTACTAACAAAGTATATGGACACAGAGATTTGGACGAATTAAAAAAACAAATTCAAAAAATAAATTGTGACTTTCTTGTGACTGATAGTTAATGATAAAGTGTAATAAAACGGAATATTATATGGAGTAAATTCCTTGATTTTATTACACTTTTGTCTATTCTCTTACTTTCTTGTTATATTATTCTTGGTATCTTTTTAAAATTTTGTTAAGTTCCAAAACAACACTCCCAAAAACAGAGCAATGGGAAACAAAACCGCCAATAAAAGACCGCCCTGAATGGTTGCCGTTTCTGCAAACGCCAGCCCCACCACCGTGGGCCCTGCTAAACATCCCAAATCCCCTGCCAGAGCCAGAAATGCGAACATGGCCGTACCGCCTCTTGGAAGGGAGCCAGCGGCCAGACTAAAGGCGCCGGGCCACAAAATCCCCACAGACAGCCCGCACAGTGAGCACCCCAGAAGTCCCAAAATCGGATTTGGAGCAAACACAGCCAGAAGATAGCTGACAACGCAGAGGACGCTGCTTCCGAGCATAAAGTGTTTCAAAGAAACCTGAGCGCTGAATCTTGCATAAGCGATTCTGGAGATTCCCATCAGAGCCGCAAACATACAAGGCCCAGTCAAATCTCCCACAGCCTTTGTCACCTGGAGACCCGACTCTGCAAACACGGACGCCCACTGGCTCATAGCCTGTTCGGACGCTCCTGCACAGAGCATGAGAAGGGCAAAAATCCAAAACAATTTTTCACAAAAAAGCCTCTTAACAGATACTGGCTTTTGCTCTTCATTAAAGGAACGAATCGGCACCTGATAAAAATAGAACGCGTTGCACAAAGGAAGCAAAGCCCACAACAGACACAAAATCTTCCACCAGCTTCTTCCAAAAAAGCAGAAAAACAAGGTAGAACATACCACCACAATCACATGCCCCCAACAGTAAAAAGAGTGAAGAAGACTCATGGAAGCCTCCTTCTTGTCTGTAGGACAGGCTTCCACAATCGGACTGAGCAGCACTTCAATGAGTCCGCCTCCTACAGCGTACAGGATAACCGACACACTCAGCCCCATATATGGCATATGGCACAAAGCCGGAAAAAAAGCCATACCGCTAATTCCCAGTGCAGAACAGATATGGGCA